>LUMS01000025.1_pt1 | contig 105319 bp, 102 predicted proteins | sample 729711 | NCBI WGS metagenome assembly LUMS01 (sample SAMN03860298, study PRJNA289734) | marine metagenome | biome: seawater column; feature: ocean; material: water; isolation source: Red Sea water column Station 192 - depth 25m | place: Saudi Arabia: Red Sea | collected 2011-10-15 | depth 25 m | reverse complement strand
GCATAAAATATTCAAAGTTAGAAAACATCAAAGCATCACCAACTTTATTCTTTGAATTCCATGGTAGTGAATTATCAAATAACGAGTCTATTAAAATTGTAGAAGAATTATCAAAAAATAATGGTGGAAGTGATTTTCAATGGGCATCTTCTCCGGAAGAACAAAAAATACTTTGGAAAGCAAGACATGATGTTTATTATTCAGTAAAAGCTTTAGGTCATGATATGAAAGTTTACTCTACAGATGTTTGTGTACCAATTTCAAAGTTAGTAGAGTGTATTTCGTGGGCAGAAAAAGAAGTTAAAAAGTTAGGTCTAACTGCACCGATGGTTGGTCATGTTGGAGATGGAAATTTTCACTCCATAATATTGTATGATCCTGATGATGAAGAAAAACAAAAAAAAATTAGACAGTATAGCGATGATCTAATTAACAAAGCTTTAGAGTTAGAGGGAACAATTACAGGAGAACATGGAATTGGTCTTCAAAAAAAACATTACTTATTAAGAGAGCACCCAGATAATTTACCAGTGATGAAAGCTATTAAAAGAAGTATCGATGTAAACAATATCATGAATCCTGGTAAGGTTTTTGATCTAAATTAATCCAAAATAAAATGAAAAAAATTTTAATCACAAGAAGGCTTTTAAGATCTTGTGAGGATAAAGCTAAAGAATTATTTGATGCTAACTTTAATTTAAATGATGAACTCTACTCTCAAAAGAAGCTAATAGAGATGAGTACAGGCTGTGATGGTATTTTATCGGCTTTAACAGATAAGCTAGATGCAGAAACAATTAATCAATTACCTGAGAGTGTAAAAATTATATCAAATTTTGCTGTAGGTTTTGGAAATATAGATTTAGAAGCTGCAAAGAAAAGAGGGATTGCAGTAACAAACACGCCAGATGTTTTAACTGATGCTACTGCAGAAATTGGGGTTTTGTTGATATTAGGTGCATGCAGAAGAGCATCTGAAGGAATTGAAAAAGCTAGAGAAGGTGGCTGGGTTTGGTCAGCAGATATGTTGATTGGTAAACAATTAACGGGCACTAGACTTGGAATACTTGGCATGGGTAGAATTGGTCAAAAAATAGCTAAAATAGCTAAATCTTTAGGTATGATAATTCATTATCACAATCGTTCAAAATTAAGCGAAGAAAAAGAACAAGGCGCAACTTACCACGATAACTTAAATGATTTGATGAAAGTCTCTGATGTCCTTTCGGTATGTTGTCCTGCATCTAAAGAGACAATAAATTTAATCAATAAAGATACACTAGAACTATTACCAAAAGGTGCAGTCGTGACCAATGTTGCAAGAGGAGATATTATTGAAGATGAAGCTTTAATAGATGCTTTGGAAAGAAGAAAAGTTTATGCAGTCGGGCTAGATGTATACAAAAATGAACCAAATTTAAATCCAGGATATCTTAAACACAAAAGTGCTTTTATTCTTCCTCATTTGGGTAGCGCAACTAAAGAAACTAGAACTGCAATGGCCAATCTGGCCATAGATAATATGGATGAGTTTTTCAAAACAGGAGACTGCAAAAACAAAGTAAATTAACAATCTGAAGTTGTAATTGGTAATTAAAATTATTCTAACTTTCTAGACATATTTTTTATTTCAATTTAAAATTTATTTATAAAAAATAAATTTAGAGAGGAAATAATGAAAGCACAGGTTTTACATAAGTATGACCCAGAAATGAAAGCAGATGTTTGGGTCACAGGTGAAGAGTTACCAAATCCTAAAATTGAGAAAGCAAGCGATGTGATTGTTAAAATTGGAGCTGCAGGTGTTTGTAGAACTGATTTGCATATAATTGAAGGAGTTTGGAAGCACATTACAGATCAAAATAACGATCTGTTGCCGATGGTAATGGGACATGAGAACGCTGGATGGATAGAGGAAGTTGGTAAAGATGTTACAGGATTTAAAAAAGGTGATGCAGTTATTTTACACCCTAAAGTTTCTGGCACAGGAGGAACATGCTTAGATTGTAGAAGAGGAAACGATATGCATGCTGAAGATCCAATTTTTGCAGGTTTGAATGTAAAACACGGGGGATATTCAGAATTACTTCAAACTAGCGTAAGAAATCTAATAAAAATTCCAAAAGTTTTAGGTCCAATAGACGTTGCGCCATTTTCAGACGCAGGTTTGACTGCTTACAGAGTTGTAAAAAAAGCTACTAGACACCTTCTGCCAGGTGAAAATTGTGTAATCATAGGTGCTGGTGGATTAGGACATATAGCAATTCAATGTATGAAAGCAATGTGTGCTGCAAATATTATTGTTGTTGAAAAAGCAAAAGCACCTTTAGAACATGCAATGGAACTAGGAGCTGACCATGGGGTTTTAATAGATGGTAATGAAATTGAAAAAGTAAAAGAACTTACAAAAGGAAAAGGTGCAGAGGCTGTTATAGATTTTGTTGGTGAAAAAGGTTCTACGCCAATGGGAATTAAAATGACCAAAGCAACTGGGACTTTCTATATTGTAGGTTACGGAGAAGAAATAAGAGTTTTGGCGATTGATATGATCGATCAAGAAAAAAGTATAGTTGGAAGCTTAGTAGGTACATGGGCTGAATTATATGAATTAATGGAACTAGCAGATAAAGGTTTAGTAAAACTTTCAATGAAAGAATACAAACTTGAAGAAGCTAATAAAGCACTACATGATTTAAATGATGGTAAGATTAAAGGTCGTGCAGTGTTAGTTCCATAATTAACAACAAAGAGAGGAAAAAAGATGAAGACAATAAAAACTTGCGTAACCGCTCTAATATCAGCTTTGTTGGTATTTAGTCCTGTTGCGTATGCTGATAAGTGGAGTGATCAGTTTCCACATATCAAAGCAACTGGGGATATTCCTGGTGATTGTTCTTACGAGTCTATGTCTAAGAAAAACTATAAAGGCAAGACGCTTAAGATTAATACACATGCTGTACCAGTCATGGGAGAGCCAACAGCTCTACATGCTGAGCAGTTCGCTAAACTTACTGGAGCAAAAGTTGATGTTACTCATACACCAGCAGGTGACTTATATGCGAAAGCAATGGTACCATTTCAAGCTGGACAAGCTCCATATGACATCGTTTTTGGATTTTCAAACTTCATTAACGATTGGAGAAGATACTTAGAGCCAGTTCCAAAGAAATACGTTGAGATGAAACAAATGAAAGACGTTACTCCGTCTCACATTGGTGTAGCATCTTGGGATGGTGTTATGTATCAGTTTCCGGTTGATGGAGACAGACATTATCTAAAATATAGAAAAGATGTAATTGATAATCCTGAGTACCAAAAACAATATAAGGAAGCTACTGGTAAAGAACTAAGAGTTCCTCAAACTTGGAAAGAGTATGGAGAAATGGCAGCTTACTTTAATAATTGGGACTGGGATGGAGATGGCGAGAAAGAATACGGATCCGCTGAAGTAATGAAAAAAGACGATCTAATGTATGCTGCTTTCTATTCAAGATCTGCTGCTTACTCAAAAAATCCTAAAACACCTGGTGGTTTTTTCTTTGATTTAGAAACTATGAAACCACTAATTAACAATCCAGGTTTTGTTGAAGCTTTAACTGACTGGGTTGAGGCAACTAAATATGTTCCTCCAGGAGGAATAAATTTTGGTTTAGGTGATGAAATTGGATCATTTGGTGGAGGACAAACTTTGTTTAGTTTTTCATGGGATGATGCATTTGTTGCTGCTATGCAACCAGATAGTCCAATAAACAATAAAGTTGGTGCTGCACAGTTACCAGGAGCAATGAAAGTTTGGAATAGAAAAACTAACTCTTGGGATGAAGGCTTTAACCAAGCTCCTTTCTTCGTATGGGGATGGGCAGTTGGAGTAGCTAAGAAAAGTAAAGAGAAAGAAATGGCTTTCGATTACCTATGTTTCTTTGCTAACGAAGCTAACCACCAAGCAGATATTGGAATTGGTAGATTTGGTGTAAACCCATTTAGAAATGATGACTTTAAAGTTGATGTATGGACACAAATTGGTTGGGATAAAGATATTGCTCAATCATATGTTGATACTCTTGCACAAATGGAACAAAGTAAAAATAGAGTATTTCCATTAAGAGTTCCTGGAACTTTTGAGTTTAATGCTGCATTGGCTACTGCTGCTGCAAAAGCATTAGCTGGTCAATTATCTCCACAAGCTGCTTTAGACGAAGCTGCTAAACAGTGGGAAGATATACTTAACAGAGTAGGAAAAGATAACGTAAGAAAAGCCTATGCTGTTGGTGTAGCAATGGAAGATAATAAGCAATAATTTTGTAAAACTTGTGGCCGTTTTTTAACGGCCACATTTTAAAATAATCCAAAAAAAAATTATGAATTTTAAACACAAGTTTGTTTTTTTATTCCCAGGATTGTTTGTACTTATTGGGATTCTAATCTTTCCAATTATTTTTACTATTAGATTAAGTCTTTCTGGATGGAATAGTTATACCCCAGAAATGAACTTCATAGGTATTACGAATTATATAAGGTTATTTACTGATGACCCGAGGTTTTGGGAGTCCTTTTTTAGGTTAAGTTTTTTATCTGTTACCACAGTTATTCTTCAATATGTTATCGGATTTGCTCTAGCGATGATGGTTTGGAGAGAAATAAAATTTAAAAGATTTTTTAGAGTAATTTTTCTAGTACCAATGATGACAACTCCAGTAATAATGACAGTTATTTGGAGAACATTTTTTCATGAGTCACTAGGTCCTGTAAATGATTTGTTAGGTGGATTAGGAGTAAAACCTATTTTATGGTTGAGTGATCCAGTTATTGCAAAGTTTACTGTTATAATTGTTGAGGTTTGGCAATGGACACCGTTTATGTTTTTGCTATTACTAGCTGGACTTTTGTCACTTCCAAAAGAACCCTTTTTGGCAGCCGCTATAGATGGAGCAAGTCCATTTAGAAAATTTGTTTATGTAACTTTTCCTTTGATGGCTCCAATATCAATTGGAGCAATAATAATAAGACTTATCGAGGCTTCAAAAATAATGGATACAGTATTTGTTTTGACTTCAGGAGGACCAGGTACTGCAACTGAGACGTCAAGTTTTTATATTTATATTAAAGGATTAAGAGAATTTCAGATGGGTTATGCAGCAACCTTATCTTTCACTTATCTTGTCATAATGATTATCAGTTTAACGATAATAGCTAAAGTTTTAACCAAATTAATGATCAAAGAATAACTATGAGCAAACTTTACACTTTTCTTAAATATTTCTTTATTACATTTTGGACTGTATTTGTCGTTGCACCATTTCTGTGGGCTGTATCAACATCTTTTAAAGACTTCCAATCTGTAAATAGTAAAGTAACTTATATACCTTGGTTAGATTTCGAACCAACACTGGAGGGTTGGAGAGTTTTAATTAAGTCTCCTGCTAAAGGTGGAGTAGATATTGTTGAGCCTTATTTTAATAGTATTTTTGTAACCTGTACTGCTAGTTTAATAAGTATTGTTCTTGGTACTCTTGCTGCCTATGCACTATCAAGATTTACCTTTAAAGCCGGATTTGTAAGAAACAACGATATTACTTTTTTCTTCATTTCACAAAGAATCATGCCTCCAATTGTATTATCAATTCCTTTCTTTATTTTTCTAAGCACAATAGGATTGCTTGATAGTTTATTAGGTCTAGTGGTCGTATATATCGTTTTATTGATGCCAATTGCTGTTTGGATTATGGTAGATTTTTTTAATAGAGTTCCAAAAGAATTAGATGAGACTGCATTAATTGACGGGTGTAATCCCTATCAAGCTTTCTATAAAGTTGTTTTACCAAATTCAATACCTGGATTAATTGTTGCGGGAATGTTTTGTATTATTTTTGGATGGATAGATTTCTTTTTTGCATTTATTTTGACATTTACTGAAGTACAATTGTTACCTGTAAAAGTTGTTGCACTTAATTCATCAATAACACCATGGTGGAGCCTTTCGGCATCAGCTTTAGTCTCAGTTGCACCATTAATAATCGTTGCATTTATAGTTGAGAGATATCTATCAAAAGGAAATTTATCAGGAGCATTAAAATAATGAATTTAATTGGAGAGAAAATTTCTTATAAACCTGATGAGCAATTTCATTTAAACGATGTCTCGTTTAATTTTAAAAAAGGTAATTTGTATACCATTTTAGGCAGAACTTTATCTGGCAAAACGACTCTTTTAAAAACAATTGCAGGATTATTAAATCCAGATCAAGGCTCAATTTCTTTTGAGGAAAAAGACTTTATTAAAATACCAGTTTGGGAAAGAAATGTTGCTATGGTCTATCAACAATTTATTAATTACCCTCATTTAAATGTCTATGAAAACATAACTTTTCCATTAGAACAAAGAAAATTAAGTCCTGAGCAAATAAAAAAAGATGTAGATGAAGCTCTAAAAACTGTTGGATTAGTTGGATTTGAAAATAGAAAAATTCAGGAATTATCTGGCGGACAACAACAAAGGGTTGCACTTGCAAGATCACTTGCAAAAAAAGCAAAAATTTTATTGCTAGACGAACCGTTAGTTAATTTAGATTACAAACTTAGAGAACAATTAAGAGAAGAATTTAAAAGAATTTTCTCAGAAGGACTTTCCCAAGATACAATTTTAATTTACTCAACAACAGATCCTCAAGAAGTAATGGAACTAAATGGAGAAGTAATTGTTTTAGATGAAGGGAGGGTATTACAAAAAGGGCCTGCCAAAGAGATTTTTGAAAATCCATCTAATTTAAAAGTTGCAGAAATATCAAATGATCCACCAATGAATGTTCTGAAGGGTTCAAAAAATTCAAAAAATCTGAACTTTGAGAATATTTCTTTAGAAATTCCAAATCATTTTAAGAATTTAGAAGATAAAGATTATAATTTTGGAATTAGAGCTTCAGAAATAAAACTTGATGAAAATGGTGAAGAATTCGAAATAGAATTGGCAGAGATTAGTGGTTCAGAAACATTGCTTCACTTAAAAAGAGGAAATTCAAAATTAATTGCTTTAATCGAGGAAGTAATGAATTTTAAAATTCATGAGAAAGTAAAAATAAATTTTAATGTAAATAAGTTTTATGCTTTTGGAGAAGATGAAAAATTGGTTTCGTCGCCATATGGAGGAACAAATGGCTAAAATTGATTTATCAAATATTTCTCATACTTATAATCCTCTAGATCCAAAACCAACATATGCTCTTAATCCGTTTTCAATGACTTGGGAAAATGGCAAGCGGTATGCAATTTTGGGACCTTCTGGGTGTGGAAAAACCACAATGTTAAACATTGTTTCTGGACTAGTGAGACCATCCAAAGGTGAAATATTATTCGATGAAACACCTGTGACCGATTTAAAAACGGAAGATAGAAATATTGCCCAAGTTTTCCAATTCCCTGTAATTTACAATACAATGACTGTTTATGATAATTTAGCGTTTCCACTAAGATGCAGGGAATTTACAAAAGAAAAAATTGAAGAAAGAGTAAAAGCAGTTTCAGATACTTTAAATTTATCTTCATTTTTAAACTCACCAGCAAGAAAATTAACGGCTGATCAAAAACAACTTATCTCTTTAGGTAGAGGGTTGGTTCGAGAAGACGTTGCAGCTGTTTTAATGGACGAACCTCTTACAGTTATAGACCCAGATTTAAAATTTAGACTTCGAAGAAACTTAAAAGAAATCAATGAACAATATAAAACAACATTGGTTTATGTAACTCATGATCAAAACGAAGCTATGACTTTTGCAGAAAATATAATTGTTATGGATCAAGGTGAAATCGTACAAGTTGGATTGCCAAAAGATTTATTTGAAAAACCTAAAACAACTTTTGTCGGTTATTTTATTGGCTCCCCTGCAATGAATATCTTTCATTCAACTGTTTCTTCTGATCATGAAGTAAAAATTAATGATACTACAATTAAGACAAATTCAAATTTAGGAAATTTAAAAGATAAAAATGTTAAACTGGGTATTAGATCCGAGTTCATAGAATTGGCTGAAAAAGAAAAAAGTAATACAGTTAAAATTAAACTTACAAGAGTTGAGGACTTTGGTAATTTTAAGCTCCTTACAGGAAAAATGGGTGATTTAGTGATTAAGTCAAAAGTAGAAAGAGAAAAACCCATTCCAGATGGAGAATTAAATTTATATTTTCCACCAGAGAAATGTTGCGTTTATTCTGACGAAAAATTAGTTTAAGAGATAAATGAAACTCCTAAATTTATCAGCACAACAACTTTTAAAAAAACTTAAAAATAAACAATTAACTTCCGTTGAACTTTGTAAAGCATATATCAATCAAAAAAAAAAATATGATAAGAATATTCAAGCTTGGGAATATTTTAATGAAAAAAAACTCCTAAGTGATGCAAAAAAATCTGATAATCAGAGAAAAAAATTAAAATCTTTAGGGGTTTTGCATGGTCTACCAGTAGCACTTAAAGATATTATCTCAACATCTGAAATGCCAACAAAATATGGTGCAAGAATAAATTTAAAAAAAAAGAATAATTCAGATGCTAAAATTGTTGAGCTCTTAAAAAAGGCTGGAGCAATAATTATGGGCAAAACTGTAACTTGTGAATTAGCTTTCTTATCGCCATCAAAAACCAAAAATCCACATGATTATTCAAGAACACCAGGAGGTTCATCTAGTGGTTCTGCAGCTGTTATTGCATCTGATATGGCACCATTATCAATTGGAACTCAAACGGGTGGATCTGTAATTAGGCCAGCCTCTTATTGTGGAGTTGTTGGTTATAAACCTACCTATGGATTAATTTCTAGAAATGGTATTTTGCAAACATCATATAATTTAGATCAAGTCGGAGTATTTGGAAAAACAATTAGTGATGTAGCACTATTATCGAAAGTTTTGTTTGCTAGAGACGATGCAGATGAAACAACAACAAATATTAATTTTCTTAATAAAAAAATTAAAATAAAAAAATCAAAATTTGTTTTTTATAAAACCAAACGCTGGAGAAATGTTGACAGTATTTCAAAAAAATCATTTAACAAATTTATTTTAAATAATAAAAAAATAGTAAAGGTTGAAACTGCTCCTAAATATTTTGAAGATATGATTGATTGTCATACAATTATATATGAGACAGAGATGGCTCAAAATTTCCATCATTATTACAAAACTTCAAAAGGAAAACTTTCTATAGAAATTAAGAGAGCAATTATTAACGGACTAAAACATTCGGCAAAAGATTATGCTTTAGCTTTAGATGCGATGAGAACATACTCAAAAAACTTAGATAGTATATTTGAAAGGTTTGATGCAATTATAACGCCAAGTAGTTGTGGAATTGCTGACAAAGGATTTAAGACAACTGGGAGTCCAGAATTTAATAAGATTTGGTCTCTTGCACATGTGCCCTGCATTTCACTGCCAATTTTAAAAGGCGAAAAAAATTTGCCTTTAGGAGTTCAAATTATAGGCAAACAATTTGAAGATCTAAGCATGTTAAACCATGCCAAAATATTCAATAATTAAAGATAATTCATAAACATTTACAATCATAGATTGTAATTAAGTGAAAAATCCTCACTTTTTTAAAATGACTCTAAGAAACATATATGCTTTAAATGCATCAGTTAATTAACTTAAAGAGGAGAAATAATGATTAAAGAAAAAAAACTATTGAAGGGTAAAACTCCTTCAAGACGTAAATTCTTTAAGGCTGCTGCTGCGACTGGTGTTGCTGCTGTAGCTGCATCATCTTTAGCTGCTCCAGCCGTTGCCAAAGAAAGAATTGAAGCTTCTATGGTAGCTACATGGGGAAGAGATTTCCCAGGTTTAGGAACTGGTGCGCAAAGATTTGCTCAAAGAATTACAGACATGAGTGATGGAAGAATTCAAGTCACTTACTATGCAGCAAACGAGAGGGTTAAAGCGTTTGACTCATTTGATGAAGTTGCTTCAGGTAACTCGCAAATGTATCACGCTGCTGACTACTACTGGGTTAAAAAAGATCCAGCTTGGGGTTACTTTACAGCTGTACCTTTCGGTTTCACTTACACTGAAATGAACGCATGGATTAGATTTGCTGGTGGTCAACAATTATGGGATGAACTATCAGACAAATTCGGTCTAAAAAACTTTATGTGTGGAAGCACAGGAGTTCAAATGGGTGGATGGTTTAACAAGAAAATTAGAAGCCCTAATGACTTCAAAGGTCTTAAAATGCGTATGCCTGGATTAGGTGGACAAGTTATCGGTAAACTTGGAGGATCTCCAGTTTCACTTCCTGGTGGACAAATTTACGAAAACCTTGTTTCTGGTGCAATTGATGCAACAGAGTGGGTAGGTCCATGGAATGATGAAGCTATGAAATTCCAAGAAGCTGCTAAATACTACTACTATCCTGGAATGCACGAGCCAGGATCTATGTTAGCATGTGGTACTAACAAATCTTGGTTTACAAGCTTATCAAAATCAGATCAGCTATTAATTGAAGCTGCAGCTGCGATGGAAAATGACGTTATGATGTCAGAGTACAACGCTAAAAATGGTGCTGCGCTTGCAAGATTAATAAACGATCATGGTGTTAAACTAGAGAAGTTTAGCGACAAAGTTTATGATGGTTTTGCTAAAGCTGCTAATGAAGTATTTGAGGAAACAAGAGCAAGCAGTGGTCTCGCTGAGAGAATCCACTCTAGTTTCTTACAGGCTAGAAAAGACATTGGTTCTTGGACCAACTTGTCTGACTCACCTTACATTTCTCAAAGAAACAGAGCATTAGGAATGTAATCTAACTAAATTTAGTTATTAAAGGGCCCTTAATTGGGCCCTTTTTTTTTAAACAAAAACGAGTATTACTTAGGTATTTTAAAATACTATGGTGACAAAAAATTCAAATCTTTCTCTATATCTTAGAATAATCAGTTATTCAGTTTTAGCTTTTACTTTAGCATTTCTAATTAATAATGTTTTAACAGTTTGGAGTGATTGGCCAGGAATAAAAAAAATTTTTTCACATCATGAGATGTTTGGATATAAGAAAAAAGCTCTAGAGGGATCTGATTTAAATTATGGTTATATGCAAATTGGATTGTATTTGATTTGTATTGCTGCAGTCGTTTTTTATGTTTTTAAAACATATAGCCAAACTTTGGAGCAAGATTCAAAAATTTTATCAAGATTTTCAGCATATCTTGTTAGATCATCATTTTGGGCAGTATTTTTAGTTGGCGTAGCTGACTTTGTTATATCTTTTATGGTTGTTGAAAGATTATGGGAAGCAATCTTCAGTCCTGAAGTAAAAGCATTGATGGTTAAAGCCCCAGTCAGAATTACTTATATTCACTTTCCAATAATATTAATTTCTTTCGTGATTGGATATTTTACGAAATCAGTTGGCTTTATTTGGCTAGCAGTATTGGTTGTAGTAAGTGAATTCGTAATCGTATTATCAAGATTTATATTTTCATACGAACAAGCATTTCAAGGGGATCTAGTTAGATTTTGGTATGCTGCACTTTATTTGTTTGCTAGTGCATACGCCTTAATTCATGAAGGGCACGTAAGAGTTGATGTACTCTATTCTTCTTTTAGTGAAAAAAAGAAGGCATGGACAAATATGGTTGGATCGGCAGTTCTAGGAGTACCACTTACATTAATAGTTATATTTTTAGGTCTTAACGGAAAAGCCAGCATAATAAATGGTCCTGTTGTAGCTTTTGAAGTTACGCAACAAGGATCTAATGGTCTTTATCTTTTATATTTGATGGCTGTTTATCTAGCTGTTTTTGCTGTTACGATGTTAATTCAATTTACTAGTTATTTTATGGAAAGTAGTCACAAAATTTTAAAAGGTGTCAAAAATTAAATTATGGAAACATTCTTTTTAGCTGTTCTAGTTGTGATAATGATTGTTGCTCTTGCATCGGGTTACCCGGTTGCTTTTGCACTTCCTGGTTCAGCTATAATTGCAATTGGTTTAGCTGCATTTTTTGGCTACATCTTCGAGGGAGACTCCAGTGCCTTTTTTGCTGTAGATGGACCCATAGAATGGCTCGTTGCTGGTATTACAAATTTTAGGAGTAATTACTGGGATGTAGAGACAGATACTTTGATAGCAATTCCTTTATTTATATTCATGGGAATTATGCTTCAAAAATCAAAAATTGCTGAAGACTTATTAATAACAATGGGCCAATTATTTGGACCAATTCCTGGTGGTTTAGGAATTTCAGTTATATTTGTTGGAGCTCTATTAGCAGCAACGACTGGTATCGTTGGAGCAACTGTAATTGCGATGGGACTAATCTCGTTACCAACGATGTTAAATAACAAGTATGACAGACAACTTGCTAGTGGAATAGTTTGTTCATCAGGAACATTAGGTCAAATTATTCCTCCATCAATTGTTTTAATTATTATTGCTGACCAGTTGGCAAGTGCATCTGATGTTGCAAACAACTTAAGACAAAATGATTATAAAGCCTTAACTGGTGAATTTAATATGCCAGGTGAATTTAGAGTAGGTTCATCAAGTGCAGGTGATATGTTCTTAGGAGCACTTTTACCAGGTCTTGTTTTAGTTGCTCTTTATATGATCTATGTGTTTATTTTTGCTAGAATAAAGAAAGGTGTTGCACCACCAGTTCCATTTAAAGGAAATTTTGATTTAAAATTTTGGTTAAGAGTAGTTGTAATTATCATACCACCACTTGCATTAATATTCGCTGTATTAGGTTCAATTTTAATGGGTATTGCTACTGTAAACCAAGCAGGTTCAATTGGAGCAATTGGTGCCACTTTGATGGCTGGTTATAGATTATATGAAGGAAAGAAAAGTGCGTTCTATCCTTTAATTTTAATTATTGGATCTCTAATTCCAATTACATTCTTTGCATCAAATTATGAATTAAATGTAAAAAATTTGGAGGAAAGAGATTTAAGTGCAATCTTTATAACCGCTTTCTTTGTGGTCATACTTGTATACGGAATAGGTTGGAGTTTTTGGAGAACTTTTAAAACAGAAAATGTTTTAAAAGAAGTTGTAACAGAAACTTGTGTGACTACTTCAATGGTATTTATTATCCTTTTAGGAGCAGCAATGCTTACTTCAGGATTTAGAGCTTTTGGGGGAGAAGAATTAGTAAGAGACTTTTTACAAGATTTACCGGGTGGTTTTTGGACACAATTTGTTGTTGTGATGATTGTAATTTTCTTGCTAGGATTTTTCCTAGACTTTATTGAAATTGCAGTTGTTGTTGTTCCAATAATTGCACCAATATTATTAGCTGAAACAGGGGCTAACGTCACAGCCGTTTGGTTGGGAGTTATGATTGGTGTTAACTTACAGACTTCCTTCTTAACGCCGCCATTTGGATTTGCACTCTTTTATTTGAAAGGTGTAGCTCCTAAAATTGTTAAAACACTTGATATTTGGAAAGGTGTTGTGCCTTTTATAATTCTTCAGCTTATAGGATTGGGAATAGTCGGTGCATACCCTAGCTTAGTAAATTATCTACCAAATAGAGTATATTTAACTTCGAATGTTGCTCCTCCACCAATGAATCCTAAATTACAGTACTGTTTGCAAGAGTACAAATTTGCAAGATTTGATTCAAACGGTGAGACAATTAAAAATGCAATATTAAAATTCCAATCTGAGGCACCAACTAATCTGCCAGATGATAAAATGGAAATTTTAGAAGATCATTTTGATAGTGCACTAGGAACTTTTGCTCTAGTCGATAAATTAAAAAAAGTTGAGGTCGAATACAATGCATATGCTGTTGATTATAGGGATCTGCATTTCACTGTTAGAAAGAAGCAAAAGAAAATACTTAAATTAAATAAAAAAATAGAAAAATATAAAGCAGAGATTAGAAATTTAGATGATGACGAATTAGATGAGAAAAACAAAATAGAATTAAGAATTGAGGATGTAAAACTTGAAATTGAGGAAATTCAAAACTCAATTCCAGATACTTGGCAAGCTAAGAATTCAGAATTCGACAAAATAAATAAAGCTAAAAATACAACAACAAAAAGATATAGAAAGAATGTAGATGAAGCCTACGATCTACTTGATCAGTTCGCAATGTTCATAAACGATGGAGTAAAACTTCAAGAAGTATCAAAAGATATTAAACAGTTAGATTATTTTATAGCTATGGAAAGCAATACAAAAGTATATGAAAGATCAGTTACAATTATGGATGGATTGTTTGACAAGTTGAGTGAGATCTCTGGAATGGATGAATTTTTAAATAGTGTAGATGATTTATTATCAATGGTAGACTCAGACGAACTTGATCCAATGGCGATTAGAACAAAATCAAAAGAAGTTGTTGAGTTATTCAATAAAGAAGTTAGCTGGAGAGCAAATGCTAAAGAAAACTTAATGCCAAAACTTGAGGAATATAATAATGCAATCAAAGAAACAATTGGATTAAGGTTGCAGTCTAAACTTACCAAAGAGCAAGCTATCTATGTATCTAAATGTAATTCAATACATAGAGATATTTCACTAAATTTTTAAACTGTTAATTTATCAATTAATTCTGATCTTGTATAAAGACCCAAGTCTTCTGCCTTGGACTTTAATTTTTCATTAATCTCTTTTAATTTTGGAACATTTAAATCAAGCTTATTTGCAATTTCTATAATTGAACCAATTATTGGATCTATTTCTAGTGGTTTGCCAGCATTTAAATCTTGAGCGGTCGAAGGTCTATGTCCTATAATTGAGACTCCACCCTTAATTCGATCCTCAATTGATATATTGAATTTAACTCCGATTTTTTCTCCAACTTGTTGGCACTCCTGCATTAAAACTTTTATTAAATTGTAAGTTTCAGGATCATTACCCATTTCATCCATAGTTTTATTTGTTAGAGCACTTACTGGGTTGAATGAACAATTCCCCCATAGTTTCACCCAAATTTCGTCTCTTAAATTTTTCTTCTGAGGAGCTTTTAAACCGCCTTCTATGAATAAACTTGAAATTATTTTTAGTCTTTCTGATCTGGTTCCATCTGGTTCACCTAAAGAAAATCGTTCACCATTACCATTATGTTTAATAACACCTGGCTCTAATATCTGACAAGCTGGATAAACTACACAACCAATTGCTCTTTCAGGTCCTAGAGTTTGCCATATCTTTCCACCTGGATCAACACTTTCAACTATTTGATTGTCTAATTTGGTGCCCGTATTAGCTTTATAAAAGTACCACCAAGGCAACCCATTAATGGCGCATATAATTGAAGTTTTTTTACCCATAATTGGTTTTAAGCTTTCTGAAATTTTACTAATAGCATTAGCTTTTACAGAAATAATTATGAAATCTTGTTCATCCAAATCTTTAGGATTGTCTGTTACATCAAATTTAAAATTAACTTTATTATCATCTCTTATAAAAGTTAATCCATTTTGCTCTATTGCTTTTTTATGTTCTCCTCTAGCAATTAAAGAGACTTGTGCGTTTGTTTTTTTCAGACTTGTAGCAATAAATCCACCAATAGATCCCGCTCCAAATATACAAATTTTAGTCATTAGTTCACTAATCCAAACTTTTTAGCTAAAGTATTTCTTTGTAGTTTACCTGTTGCACCTTTAGGAATTTCATTTACAAAAAATATTTTCTTTGGAATTTTAAATTTCGCAAGTTTTTCATTTGCATAAATTTTTATATCATCTTCAGTACACTTCATGCCTTCTTTTATGATTATTGCGGTAGCTATATCTTCTCCAAGCATTTTATCCTCATATCCAAAGCAAACAGCTTGCTCAATATTTGGATGATCCATAAGAATGTTATCGACTTCTAAAGGTGAAATCTTTTCACCACCTTTATTAATTATTTCCTTCAATCTTCCTGAGATTTTTAGATAACCATCTTTATCAAAATATCCCTGATCTCCTGTTCTAAACCAACCATCTGAAAAGCTATTTTTATTTGCATCTGGATTATTTTCATATCCGGAAGTAACATTTTCACCCCTAATGCAAACTTCTCCCTCTTCTCCTTGATTTAAAATCTTGTTATTAGTATCCATAATACAAACTTCTGGCCCAGCAGGAATTCCTACAAATCCAGGTTTTTGGGACTTAGGCGGTAAAGGATTTGAGGTCATTTGATGAGTAGCTTCCGTCATCCCATATGCTTCTATTACTGGACAATTAAATACCTCATTTAGTTTTTCAAATACAGCTGGAGGTAGAGATGCTGATGATGATCTTAAAAATCTAAGATTTAATTGTTTAGCAGTTTCTAGATTTTTATCTGCTCTCATCAATATTGCTTGATGCATTGTTGGTACTCCAGAATACCAAGTTATTTTCTCTCTTTTTGCATTATCTAAAAATTTTAATGCATTAAATCCACTACTTGCACATACAGATGCCCCTACCTTCATAGAGGCTGCAAGAACTGCAATTAAGCCATGTATATGAAATAATGGCATAATATTTAGACAATGATCTTTATCAGTTAAATTAAGACTTTTGGAGATATTATCTGCTGAAGAAAAAATATTTTTATTTGTTAATGGAACAATCTTAGGTCTTGATGTAGTGCCCGAAGTATGCAGCACAAGAGCTTCATGATCTTCGCCTGGCAAAACATAATCACTGCTTTTTTCAAAAAGATTGAAATCTCCGCTTAAAGTATTTCCGTCTGATTTTATTTCGCAAACAGGAATTTTTAATTTATTTGCGACTTCTACTACTGGATTTTTAGAATTTTTCTCTACAATCACTATCTTTGGTTTTAAATCCTCTAGGTAAAATTCGAATTCTTCAGATTTATAGTTAGGGTTTAAAGGTGCAGCAGACATGTAGCTTGAAATCGCCAAAAAACTAGTTGCCATGTAAGGACCGTTTGGCAAAACTATTGCTGCACGATCTTTATTATTAATACCATTACCTGATAATTGTTTTGAAATTCTTTCTATTAATGATTTTAAATCAACAAATTTTAGTGGAGAACTACTTTCAGATGTTATTGCAATTCGATTATCATTTTGTGATTCTATAATATTCCTAACAATTCTAGAGTTCATTTAAATTAATAACCTTTTGCGTATCCATCTTTTCTTGGATCTGAACCGCCAACTAAATTTCCTTTTTCTCTATCTATTTGAATTGCTTGTCCACCTCCATGAGTACCATCTATATACTCAACATTATGACCGACTTCTTTTAAATTATTAAAAATTTTTTCATCAATACTTTTCTCTAATTTATAAATGTTATTGAAATGGAAAGCTCTAGGAAATGAAATGGCTTGTTGAGGAGTTAAGTTATAATCAATAATGCTATTTAAAACATGAACTTGTCCAACAGGTTGATATTGTCCTCCCATTACTCCATAAGATAATTCACATTCTCCTTTGTTGTTCATAACTATTCCAGGAATTATGGTATGTAGTGGTCTTTTTAATCCTTGAATACAATTAGGATGACCTTCCTCAACTCTAAAATTAGTTCCTCTATTGTGAAGAACCACTCCAGATTTATCACCTGTTATTCCAGATCCAAAAGCATAGCAAACAGAATTTATTATTGAAACTACATTTAAATCTCTGTCTACTACACTTAAATAAACTGTTTCAGGATGGTTTGGAATATTTAGATCTCCTACATCTGCGCAGCCATTAATAGATATATTTTTTGAGATATTATCTATGTTTTGTTCACTTAATATTTTTTTTAAATCTAAATCTACAAATTCTGGATCACCAATATTTTCCTCTTTAAGTTTATAAGCCTGCTTTGTAACTTCTGCTTCAAGATGGAACCTTTCAAATGAATTCACATCATATTTTTCAATACCTAACTTTTCTAATAATTTCATCATTACTAAAACTGTTATTCCAGGGCCACTCGGAGGACATTGATGAATGATAATATCTCTATATCTATCTGATAAAGTGTCTGATTTAATAGTTTTTTGCTTATGGAAATCTTCAATTGTATGTAAGCCCCCAAACTCTTTTAAAGTTTTAACTAAATCTTCAGCAATTGATCCTTCATAAAATTCTTTAACTCCATTTTTTGAAATTTTTTCGAGAGTCTCTCCAAGTGCAGGATTTTTATTTACCTCATTAAATTGATAACTTTTACCATTATTTAGCATATGTTTTCTAGAATATGGGTTATCGTTTAATTTATTAAATACGTTGCTCCAGGCGTTAGCAACAACTTTAGTCACTTTAAAACCATTCTTTGCAATATCTATACCTTTGTGAAACAACTCCTCAAAATCGAGTTTTCCAAAATCATTATGAATTGAATTCCAAGCATCTAATGCACCAGGAATAGTTACTGCGTGAGGACTTGTTAAACCAATTTTATCTATATTCTTTTCCTTGAAATAATCAAAATTTGCTTTTGCTGGAGCAATACCTGATCCATTATATGAAACAGGGTCTTTGCCATTCATTTTTATTATTGCAAAACAATCTCCACCTATACTTGTGGCATTAGGCTCTGCAACAGACAGAACAACAGAAGCTGCAATAGCTGCATCCACTGCATTTCCACCTTTTTGCAATATTCTAAGAGCTTCTTCTGTAGCTATTGGATGTGATGTTGCGGCCATACCATTTGAAGAAATGGCATCTTTATCTTTTGTTGAATGATTATTCATAATAGAACTGTAATTTCATAAAAAATATAAATGATCAATAAAATAAATAAAAGTATTCTAATTTTTTCTGTATTTGCCTTTGGCTTTTTTATATCAAATTTACTGAGATCAATTACCGCAACATTAACACCTGCTCTTTCAACTGAATTCAATTTAAGTGCCGCAAATCTTGGACTTTTAGCTGGAGGATATTTTCTAGGGTTTTCGCTCATGCAAATTCCTACTGGTATGTTATTAGATAGATTTGGTCCAAAAAAAGTTATCGGATATTTATTAATCATTGCTCTTATTGGAACTATTTCATTTGCTTTTGCTAAAAGTTTTGCAGGTTTATTAATTTCTAGAATTTTCATTGGTGTAGGTGTTGCTGCTTGTTTAATGGGTCCTTTAACTGGTTACAGAGTATGGTTTGAAGAAAAATATCAACAACGTGCAAATTCATGGATGTTGATGGTTGCAAATTTTGGATTTGTTGCATCAACTCTACCAGTTCAAATTTTATTACCAATAATTGGTTGGCGATCTATTTTTTTAATTATAGCCTCTTTAATTTTGATAAGCATAATATTAATATCAATTTTAATACCTTCGTGGGAAACTAAGAGGGATGAAGACCAAAATAATAATCTTCAAAATCTTTCCCACATATGGAAAAATAAATTCTTTATTAGCTTAGTACCGCTTGCATTTTTTAATTATGGAGGTGTTCAAGCAATACAAACATTATGGGCTGGCCCATGGATGCTAAATGTGACGGGTTATGATGCAATACAAAGTGCGACAGGTTTATTTTGGATAAATGTAACTATGCTTTTTTCTTTTTTAATATGGGGATATTTTTTGCCAAAACTATCTTCCAAGGGAATTGACAGTATGAGAATTGTAAAATTTACACTTCCTGTAAGTTATATAATTTTATTTTTAATAGTCATAATGGGAGACAAAGCTGGTGCAACCATGTTCACTCTTTATATTTTATCATCAATAGTAATTTCTTTAACCCAACCAGCAATAGCATTAAATTTTCCTACTAAACTAGCAGGAAAATCTTTAACTTCATTCAATGTATTTTTATTTTCTGGTACTTTTTTTGTACAATGGATAATTGGTTTAATAATAGATTTTTCCAGAAATTTAGGTGCTACTATTACAATGAGCTATCAAATTTCTTTTTCAATTTTTTTATTTTTATGCATTTTAAGTTACTTATTTTTTTTAATATTAAATAAAAATGAATAAAAATTTTATCGGATATTTTCTATTATTATTTCAGCCACTTTTTATGGCTAGTAATTTAATTGTAGCAAGAGGTGGTGTTGATGATGTTCCTCCCATATCTTTATCTTTTTGGAGATGGTTTATTTTTTTCATTATTTTATTCGTCCTAAATTATAAGTATTTATTTGATAATTTTCAGACTATTAAAAAAGAGAGTAAAAGAAGTTTTTTTCTAGGTTTGATGGGATGTGGTGTTTGTGGAATATTTCCATATATGGCTGGTTCATCTACAACCATTGTTAATATGGGAATTCTTTATACTTCTTCACCAATATTTATAATTTTAATCTCATATTTTCTTTTTAAAGATAAGATAAATATTTTCCAATTTATTGGCTTACTTTTTTGTCTAGTTGGAGTGTTTGCTGTAATTTTAAAGGGCGATATCAATTTACTTCTTGAATTAAAATTTGCTTCTGGAGATTTTTGGATGTTAGGAGCAGCATTAGGCTGGGCAATTTATACAGTTATGCTTTTTCAATGGAATTCAGAACTTAATTTTTTTCCAAGACTAACAATTATATCTTTCTTTGGTTTTTTATCTATTTTGCCTTTTTATTTTATAGAGCATATTTATTTTGAAAAAACTTTATTCAATGAAGAATTTTATTATTGGATTTTGTTTGCAGCAATTTCTCCAGGTATAATCGCTTTCTCACTATACACATTAACTATTAAATATTTAGGACCATCAACAACTGGTTTCACGCTATACCTCTATACAATTTATGGAGCTTTTTATGGAATAATATTTTTTTCAGAGATTTTGGAAAATTATCATTTAATAGGTACCATATTTGTGTTTTTTGGTATTTATTTGGTAAGAAGAAAAAGTAAAAATGAAATTAAAGCCTAAAATGTTATTTGCAAAAATTCTGTTTTATATTTTTATTATTTACTTTGGAGTTTCTCTAATAGTTTATTTTTATCAAAGAAAATTATTATACCATCCTGGAGAAAATAATTATTTAGATGAGGGACCTCTATCTCACAAAATCGAAAAAGTAACTATTCAATCTGATAATGATCTAGTTGGATGGTATTACAAAAAAAATAATAACTCTAAAACTTTGCTTTTTTTTCACGGAAATGCTGGAAAATTAGATAATAGAATTTATAAACTAAATGAGTTTGCAGATTTAGATTTAAACTATTTAATTTTTGCATATAGAGGCTTTAGTGGAAATAAAGGCAAACCAACAGAAATTGGACTTTATAAAGATGCAATTAAAGCCAAAGAATGGCTTAATCAAAACAATATAGAAGATAAAGATATTGTTCTCTATGGAGAATCTCTTGGCACTGCTGTAGCAATAGAGACCGCAAGTAACAATTTATTTGCAGGTATAATATTAGAGTCCCCATTTACATCCATGGAGATTTTGGCACAAAAATATTACCCATATCTTCCTGCAAAAATTATTTTAAAAGATAAATACAAATCCATTGAAAAAATTAACAAAATAAAGTTTCCCATGCATGTGATGCACGGAAAAAAGGATAATATTGTACCATTTTATATGGGCGAAGAAATATTTAATAAATATGGTGGTGTTAAGTCAAATTATTTTAATGAAAACGACGACCATATGATGGAATTTAATAAAAATTTAATTCAATCAATCGACAATTTTATAAAAAGTTTAAATTAAGACATAATTTAAACAAATCCACATCACTTTTAAATTCTAATTTTAGATATGTTTAAATTCCTTTTATTACTTTTCTTATTAATATTGCCAACAAAACTTAGTTCAGAAATAAATAATGAGTACTATGATAACAATTATTTTCATATTGGAAAAATGAACTCTTACAATAGTGAGTTCACTCTATATTTTAAAACACGGAAGAAAGCTATTTTAGCAAAGGGAGAATTTTCTAATTATATTAATGATTTTCCACAGGACTTATACTTATATGATAAAAATTTAAATAAAGATTACCCTTTGATTTCATATGACTGGTTTCCAAAAAAAGTAAAAAAAATATCAAAAAAATATAATTACCCACTTTTCCCAGAGGATTTTGCTTACTATTTATTAAATGACAACAACACTTTAATTTTGATAAGTGCAAAAAAAAATTTTTATGAAAATTTAAAATATGACATAAAAAATAATAAGCTAGAAATTGCTAATACCTCTGGCAAATTAAATTTTATAATCTCTTCTTATGCTGAAAACTGTGGTTATAAATCTCTAAAAAATAATTTTGAGTGCAACATTTATAAACCTTTAATTTCTAAAAATTTGCTTAATTAACTTGGGTAAATGCACTTGCAAACTTCTCAGCTTCAAATATTTGTAAGTCATCCTCTTTTTCTCCAAGCCCGAGACCAACAATAGGTACTTTATATTTCTTTGAAATCGCAATCAATATTCCACCTTTTGCAGTTCCATCAAGTTTTGTCATTATGATGCCTGTGATTGGAAGTAATTTATTAAATTCTTCGAGTTGATTAATTATATTTTGTCCCGATGTTGCATCTAAAACTAAAATAACCTCGTGAGGTGCTGTTTCATCACTTTTTTTAATTACATTTCCTATTTTTTTTAATTCATCCATTAAATTCTTTTTATTTTGTAATCTTCCTGCCGTGTCTACTATTACTTGATTTATGTTTTGACTTTGAGCTATTTCCATTGCTTTAAAAGCAACTGAAGCTGGATCTGAACCGGGATCTGATTTTACAATTTTAGCATCAACCCTGTTAGCCCATTCTTCTAATTGATCAATAGCAGCTGCTCTAAATGTATCGCATGCTGAAAAAAGAACTTTATTATTATTTTGTATAAATATTTTTCCTAATTTTCCAATAGTAGTTGTCTTACCAACTCCATTAACACCTGAAACTAATATTATATTTGTCTTTTCTTTTTTTAAGAAAAAATCTTTCTTTTCTAGGGGTTTCATTAGTTCTAAAATATAATTATTAAGTATTTCAAAAACTTCCTTTATTGGATCATTTTTAGGATCAATCTTTTTTTGAGCAATTATAGATTTTATCTCTGATGCTGCATCTATGCCCACGTCTGAGCCGATCAAGAATTCCTCTATTTTATCAAGAGTTGTATCGTCAATTTCTTTCTTAACTATTATTTCTTTAAGACCTGATGCTATATTACTTGCACTTCTTTTAAATCCGATTTTAAATTTTTCAAAAATACCCATTATATTTTGATATTAATTTTTTCAATTTCAGATACAGGACCTCTCATTTTTATATTTAATTCATTATCAATTTGAATATTTAAAATTCCTGTTGAAAATTCTATTTTTGAATTACTATTTTGTAGTTGATTTAAATTAGCTGCGACTGCTGTTGCACATGCTGCAGTCCCGCAAGCTTTTGTTAAACCTGCACCCCTCTCCCAAACTTTAATTTTGTAATGTTGTTCACTAATTTTTTGAGCTATTGTGACATTACATTTTTCAGGGAAAACTTCATGATTTTCTATTAATGGTCCATATTTTTTTAAATTTATTTTTTCTATATCCTCGCAAAAATATATGACATGAGGGTTTCCAACATTCACTGCAATACCACCATTCATTTTATTTCCGTCAATATCAATCATACCAAGTGATAGATTTTTAGTATCAAGATTTTTACTTAAAGGAATTTTGTTCCACTCTAAATTTGGAGTTCCAATTATTGTTTCAACATCTTTATTATTAAGGACCTTAGATTTTAATATTTTTGAGGATACCAAAATTTCAATTTCTTTTTTATTTTTTTCAATACTTAGTAAATAAGCAACGCATCTAGTTCCATTTCCACATGCATCTGAGCGGCTTCCATCCGAGTTAAAAAAAGCAACATCAGCATCAGCTTTTTGACTTTTTTTTATGTAGATCAACTGATCGCACCCTATGAAATCTCTGTCACAAATTTTTAAGATTTGGTCATTTGATAAGTTTAAATTATTTATTCTCTGATCAATAATAACAAAGTCGTTACCTAATCCATCCATTTTAAATGCTTCAAATTCCATATAAATAATACTTAACTTATTTATTGACTTTTTGAACCTCTAATATAGTTTACGCGCACTTCCGCAAAATACAGCAATTTGCGGTGTCTTTGGAAACAAAGAGATCGACACCAGTCAGCGAGGGTTCGCCCACTGGTGCGATACTTGCTGTGCGAAATTATGTTTGAAAATTTAACTAATAAATTTGAAGAAATTTTTTCTTCATTAAAAAAAGCTCCTTCTCTTGATGAAAAGCAAGTTGATGAGGGTTTAAAAGGTATAAGGTTGGCCTTATTAGAAGCCGATGTTTCTTTAGACGTAGTTAAGGAGTTTATTAGTAGAGTTAAGCCTAAAGCGCTAGGTCAAGAAATTATAAGATCAACTTCTCCCGGGGATATGGTTGTAAAAATCGTTTATGACGAAATAGTATCTTTTTTAGGTGATAAGAATTCTGAAATCTCCCTTAATGCTGTCCCTCCAGTTCCAATCATGCTAGTTGGGTTGCAAGGTTCAGGAAAAACTACAACAACCTCAAAATTAGCGAAATTTTTAGAAAAAAATAACAAGAAAAAAGTTATGATGGCTAGTTTGGACGTTTACAGACCTGCCGCGCAAGAGCAATTGAGACTTTTGGGTGAACAAAATAATATTGAAACTTTGCCAATTATAGAAGGCCAGCTTCCTGCTGATATTTGTAGAAGAGCTTTAAGTGCTGCAAATTTAAATGGTTGTGAAGTAGTTTTATTTGATACTGCTGGAAGAACACAAATAGATTTTCAAATGATGAATGAAATCAAACAAATTGAAACTATTATTAATCCTGCAGAAACTATACTGGTAGCAGATTCTCTAACAGGTCAAGTTGCTGCTAATGTAGCAAAGGAATTTAAAAATACAGTAAATTTGAGCGGCATTATACTTACAAGAGCAGATGGAGATGGAAGAGGTGGAGCTGCATTGAGTATGAAATATGTTGCTGAGGTCCCCATAAAGTTTCTTGGTGTTGGAGAAAAAATTGAGAATTTTGAAGTTTTCCATCCTGATCGAATTGCAAATAGAATTTTGGGAATGGGAGATATCGTTTCCTTAGTTGAAAAAGCTTCAGAAGATTTAGATCAAGAAAATTTAAAGAAAACAGAAGAGAAACTTAAAAAAGGTCAATTCTCGATGGAAGATTATCTTTCTCAATTACGTCAAATGAAAAAGATGGGTGGAATAGAAGGCATAATGTCATTTCTCCCTGGAGTTTCAAAAATTAAATCACAAATGGACCAATCAGGAATAGATGAAAAAATTATAACTCAAAATGAAGCTGTTATTTTATCAATGACAAAGCAAGAAAGAGAAAATCCTAAAATTATAAATGGATCAAGAAAAAAAAGAATTGCTAATGGCTCAGGTACAGACATTGCCACTATCAATAAGTTGTTAAAACAATTTAAGATGATGTCAGAAATGATGAAAAAAATGTCTAAAGGAAACATGAAAGGAATGGCGGATAAAGGGATCCCGCCTGAACTATTTAATCAATTAAAATAAAGGAGATATAAGTAATGTTAAAAATGAGACTATCAATGGGAGGTACTAAAAAAAGGCCAGTATATAAAATTGTTGTGGCTGATAGTAGATTTCCAAGAGACGGAAGGTTTATAGAAAAATTAGGTTTTTATAATCCGTTATTACCGAAGGATAAAAAGGAAAGGATTGGCTTAGATTCTGAGCGAATTAAATATTGGTTAGGTCAAGGAGCTCAGCCAACAACAAGAGTTGCAAGGTTATTGGGAGAAAACGATATAATGCCAATGCCTGAAAAAGGAAACAATCCTCAAAAAGCAATTCCTAAAAAAGATAGAAAAAAAGCTGACGAAGGTGGAGAAGCGAAACCAGAAGGAGATGCATCTAAACCAGCAGAAGCACCTAAGGAAGAAGCTAAGCCAGCAGAAGCACCTAAGGAAGAAGAAAAAAAATAATGTTAGAAGCTCGTATATTCACACTCTATCCAGATTTTTTTCCAGGCTATTTAGGCCAAGGTATTTTTGGTAAAGCACTATCAGAGAATAAATGGAAAATAGATACTGTGGATATAAGAGAGTATGCATTTGATAAACATAAAACTGTTGATGACACTCCCTATGGAGGAGGTGAAGGTATGTTAATGAAAGCAGATGTATTAGCAAAATCAATAGATAAGAATGTTAAAGATGGCGAAAAGATTATTTATCTAAGTCCGAAGGGTAAGTTGTTCAATCATCAATTAGCAAAACAACTATCTCAAGAAAAAACAATAAATATAATTTGTGGACACTTTGAAGGAGTTGATGAAAGATTATTAAAAACAAGAAATATTGAGGAAGTAAGTATAGGAGACTTTGTTTTATCTGGAGGTGAAGGAGCTTCATTTGTAATTCTTGATGCAATTTTAAGATTTATTCCTGGTATTCTTGGCAATACAAATTCAGCTAAAGAAGAAAGTTTTGAAAACGGACTTTTAGAGTATCCTCAATTTACAAAACCTCAAATATGGGAGGAAAAAAGTGTTCCAGATGTGCTATTATCAGGCGATCACGCCAAAATTAAAGACTGGCGTTTATCTCAATCTGAGGCTATAACACGCGACCGAAGACCGGATTTGTGGCAATTATATAAAAAGACTAAAGAGAATTAAAATGAAGACAATTGAAGAAATTAATCAATCTAAAGTAAAAAAAATTATTTCTGAGAGAAAGCATCCAGAATTTTTCCCAGGGGACATTGTTAAAGTTGGAGTTAGAATAACTGAGGGAAAAAGAGATCGTATTCAATATTTTGAAGGTGTGTGTATTGCAAAAAAAAATAGAGATATCAATTCTTCTTTTACTGTAAGAAAAATTTCTTTTGGTGAGGGTGTGGAAAGAACATTTGCTTTATATAGTCCGATTGTAGATACAATTAAAGTTGTAAGGTCAGGAAAAGTTAGAAGAGCCAAGTTATATTATTTGAGAGATAGAACAGGTAAATCTGCAAGAATTGCAGAAAAAATTAAAAAGAAAATAGGTATAGATGTCGAAACTAAGATTCACGAAGTAACAGAAGAAAATGTTATGCCTGATACAGAGCAAAAAACAGCAGACAGCCCACAAGATACCAATAAAGATGCGCCAAAAGTAGAAGCAAATAAACCAGAAGATAAAAAAGAAACTAAAGAAGAAACCCCATCAGTAGAAAAAAAAACTGATGAAAAAAAAGAAAATCCTGAAGTAAAAAAATAATTTTTTACAATGCCTCAAACTATATACGATAAAATATGGAATGATCATCTTGTTCATCAACAAGAGGATGGGACTTCACTTTTATTTGTTGATAGACATTTAATTCATGAAGTTACTAGTCCACAAGCATTTGAAGGTTTAAGAAATTCTAATAGAAAAGTTAGACAACCTTCTTTAACTTTAGCAGTAGCAGATCATAATGTTCCAACAACGGATAGATCAGTGCCTATTACTGACGAAGATTCAAAAATACAAATTGAGACACTAGAAAAAAACTGTGCAGAATTTGGAATAAATCTTTTTGGAATGAACGATAAAAGACAAGGAATAGTTCATATTATTGGTCCAGAACAGGGATTTACACAACCAGGAACGATTATTGTTTGTGGTGATAGTCACACTGCTACGCACGGAGCATTTGGTGCATTAGCATTCGGAATTGGAACTTCGGAAGTGGAACATGTCTTGGCAACACAGACTTTAGTTCAAAAAAAATCAAAAAATTTTAGAATAAACGTTAATGGATCTCTTCCTGTTGGAGTAACATCTAAGGATGTAATATTACAAATAATCGGAAAAATTGGTACAGCTGGTGGAACTGGTTATGTAATTGAATATGCTGGAAACTTAATTTCGAATTTAAGTGTCGAACAAAGAATGACTATTTGCAATATGACAATTGAAGGTGGAGCAAGGGCTGGATTAATAGAGCCAGATGAAAAAGTTTTTAATTATTTAAAAGGTAAACCAATGTCTCCAAAGAATTCAAATTGGGACAAAGCATTAGAATATTGGAGTAAATTAAAGTCTGATGGTGATGCAGTATTTGACAAAGAAATCAGTCTTGAGGGCAAAGATATTAAACCAATGGTAACTTGGGGAACTTCGCCTCAGGATGTAGTAGATATTGATGGAATTGTTCCTGATCCTGAAAATGAGCAAAACGAAGACAGAAAAAATTCTATTAACAGGTCATTAAAATATATGGGTTTAAAGCCGAAAACTAAAATAAAAGATATTAGAATTGATAAAGTTTTTATTGGAAGTTGCACAAATGGAAGAATTGAAGATTTAAGAGAAGCTGCAAAAATCTTAAAAGATAAAAAAATTGCTTCTCATGTAAATGCAATGATAGTTCCTGGTTCAGGATTAGTAAAACAACAAGCAGAGCAAGAAGGTTTAGATGTAATATTTAAAAATTCTGGATTTGAATGGCGTGAGCCAGGTTGTTCAATGTGTTTAGCTATGAATGCAGATAAGTTGAAGCCAGAAGAAAGATGTGCATCAACATCAAATAGAAATTTCGAAGGAAGACAAGGACGAGGTGGAAGAACTCATTTAGTTAGTCCAGCTATGGCTGCTGCAGCTGCTATATCTGGAAATTTAGATGATGTTAGAAAATACAATAGTTAAATGAACAAATTCTCAACATTAAAAAGTATTCCTGCATATTTACCAATTGTAAATATCGATACAGATATGATTATTCCAAAGCAATTTTTAAAAACAATAAAAAGAACAGGACTTGGAAAAAATTTATTTTATGAAATGAGATATGACGAAAAAGGTAAAGTAGTAGATGACTTTATCTTAAATAAATCCCCATATGATAATTCTAAGATTTTAATTGCAGGGAATAATTTTGGATGTGGATCATCTAGAGAACATGCGCCATGGGCACTTTTAGACTTTGGTATCACTTGCGTTATAAGTACTAGTTACGCAGATATATTTTATAATAATTGTTTTAAAAATGGAATATTGCCTATTAAAGTTAATGATGAACAGATAAAAGAACTTTCTGAATATTCTAAGAGACAAGAAGAAATTGCAATAAATTTACCAGATCAAAAAATAATTTTTGGGAATAAAGAAATCAAATTTGAATTAGATGAATTTAAAAAAAAATGTTTAATTGAGGGACTAGATGATATTGCACTGTCTTTGGAAAAGTCTAATAAAATAATTTCATTTGAAGAAAAATTAAAATCCACAAAGCCTTGGATATTTAATGATTAAAGTCAAAAAAAGAAAATTCTTATTATTACCAGGTGATGGTATTGGTCCCGAGGTTATTGGTGAAGTTAAAAAAATTATAACTTGGTTTAATGTAAATAAATCTCTTGATTTTGATATGGAAGAGGCCTTAGTTGGAGGAGCATCTTACGACAAGCACGGAACACCGATTACAGATGAAGTATTTTATAAATCATTAGAATGTGAAGCAGTCATTTTAGGAGCTGTGGGTGGACCAAAATATGATAATTTAGATTTTTCCAAAAGACCTGAGAGAGCTCTTCTTAAGCTAAGAAAAGAATTAAAATTATTTGCAAATTTGAGGCCTGCAATTTGTTTTAAACAATTAGTTGAGGCATCTACGCTAAAACCTGAAATCGTATCAGGTCTAGACATCATGATTGTTAGAGAATTGACAGGTGGCATTTATTTTGGTGAGCCGAGAGGCATTAAGCCAATTGATAATGGTGAACGTAAAGGAATAAACACTCATACTTATACTTCATCAGAAATTAAAAGAGTTGCTAGAGTTGCATTTGATCTAGCAAAGAAGAGAAACAATAAAGTTACTTCCTGTGAAAAATCGAATGTTATGGAAGCAGGTCAATTATGGAAAGAGGAAGTTCAAAATCTTCACGATAAAGAATTTAAAGATGTTGAGTTAAATCATATGCTTGCAGATAATTGTGCAATGCAACTTTTGAGAAATCCAAAGCAATTTGATGTAATTGTGACAGATAATTTGTTTGGTGATATGTTGTCAGATGAAGCATCTATGCTGACGGGATCTTTAGGTTTATTACCTTCAGCTTCTTTGGGTGCAAAAAATAAAGATGGTGAAATGAGAGCAATGTATGAGCCTGTTCATGGATCTGCTCCAGATATTGCTGGAAAAGGAATTGCAAATCCAATTGCAACCATCTTGAGTTTTGCAATGGCCCTGAGGTACTCTCTTGACTTAGATAAAGAGGCTGATGACTTAGAAAAAGCAGTGCAAAATGTACTAGATGATGGGTTAAGAACTAGAGATATTATGTCAAAAGGAACAAAAGAAATTTCAACTTCTGGTATGGGAGATGCGATTATTGCATATTTGCAAAAATAAAAAAATTAACTTAATTTGATACTATTAAATTTATGACTGTTTATTCCGCACCTGTGAAAGATATGATGTTCTTATTTGAACATCTAAAAGATAATAAAAATTATAACGAAATTGAAAAATATAAAGAAGTCACTTCTGATTTAGTAAAAGATATCTTAGAGGAAGCTGCAAAAATTAATGAAGAAATGCTTCTTCCTTTAGCAAAAGCTGGAGACGAAAATCCTTGTGTCTATGAAAATGGAGTAGTTAGAACCCCTCCAGGTTATAAAGAGGCATATTCAAAATTTATAGAAGATGGATGGGTATCTTTAACTTGTGATCCAAAATATGGTGGTCAAGGAATGCCAAAAACTGTAAGTGCTTTTTTTGATGAAATGCTTTCATCATCAAGTTTATCTTTTAAATTATATAGTGAATTAAGTATAGGTGCATACAATTGTATTTTGAGTCATGCAACTGAAGAAATCAAAAACACATATCTTCCTAAAATTGTTGAGGGTAAATGGAGTGGGACAATGTGTTTAACAGAGCCTCAATGTGGAACAGATTTAGGATTAATAAAAACAAAGGCAATTAAAAATGAAAATGGTACTTATAATATAAGTGGACAAAAAATCTTTATTACTTCTGGTGACCACGATTTAACTGAAAATATTATACACCTTGTTTTAGCAAGAACGCAGGACGCACCAAAAGGAACGAAGGGAATAAGTTTATTTTTAGTACCAAAATATGAAATTAATGATGATGGATCAATTGGTCCAAGAAACGGCGTCAATACTGTTTCAATTGAATCAAAAATGGGTATTAAAGGTTCACCCGCATGTGTATTAAGTTTTGATGATGCCAAAGGGTATATGATCGGACCAGAGAACAAAGGCTTAAATTCTATGTTTACAATGATGAACTTAGAAAGAATCGTTGTCGGTATACAAGGATTAGGTCTATCTGAAACAGCTTATCAAACTGCTTTAAGTTATTCTAAAGAGAGAAAACAAGGTAAATCAAATAATAATTCTAATGGAGAAACAGATTTAATTATTAAGCACGCAGATATTCGAAGAAGTTTATTAAATATGAAGTCTATAATTGAGGGAGAAAGATCCTTATCTTTTTGGATGGCTCAGCAGAAAGACCAAGGGATAGAACAATTATTTAGAGATAATAGAATTACACCTATTTACGAAGGAACTAATTCTGTGCAGGCAATTGATTTTGTATTTAGAAAAATTAGTCAGAAAAAAGTTTTTGAAAATTTTATGAAATATGTAGATACAGAAATTCAAAATTGTTCAAAAGTAGACAATTTAAATGAACATGTAAAAAAAATATCTGAATTAAAAAATATATTGTCAGATTTCACGGACTGGATATCTCCTAATGGCAATACGCCAAAAGACGATATAAGCGCATCATGTAACGATTATTTAAGATTTTTTGGTTATTTTTGTCTTTCATTTATATGGCTAAAAACAATGAGAAAAAGCTATGAAAATTTGGAAAACAATAAAGAGTTTTATGAAGATAAATTAAATACAGGAAATTATTATTTTGACAAAATTTTGCCTAGAGCTGAGAGCCATTATAAATCTGCTATTTCTGGTAGTAAATATACTATGAGCGCAAAATTTAACTGATGAATAAATATAATCAGAACTTAGATAAAAATCCTTCAAATTATGTCCCGTTAACACCGCTTAGCTTTCTAGAAAGAGCAAAAGACATTTATCCAAATTATGAGGCTTTAGTATATGAAACAAAATCTTTCACATGGACTGAAGTATTTAACAGGTGCATCAAATTTGCAAGTGCACTAGAGAAAATTGGTATTGTTGAAGGAGACACAGTTTCAGTTATGACCTTTAATACTCCAGAGATTTTTGAAGCACATTATTCTGTTCCTATGACAGGAGCCGTTTTAAATACAATTAATTCAAGACTTGATGCAAAAACTGTTGCTTATATTTTAGAACACAGTGAAGCAAAAGTATTAATAATAGATAGACAATTGCATGCAGTTGCAGAAAAGGCTTTATCAACTTTAAAAGAAAAACCAATCGTAATTGATGTTCAAGATGATTTTGCTGACCAATCCTTGTTAAAAAAAATTGGAGATAGAGAATATGAGGAATTTTTAAGCACTGGTGATGAAAATTATATTTGGAAAAAACCAAAGGATGAATGGCAAGCAATTTCTTTAAGTTATACGTCTGGAACAACCGGAAATCCAAAAGGTGTTGTTTATCATCATAGAGGTTCTTATTTAATGTCAACAGGTAGTGCTGTTGCTTGGAATATGCCAAATAGATTAAATTTTTTAACAGTTGTACCAATGTTCCACTGTAATGGATGGGGGTACCCGTGGACAATACCAATGTTAAATGGAAAAACAGTTTGTTTAAGAGCTATTGATGTAAAAAAAATATTTGAATTAATTGAAAAGCACGACATTACCCATTTTGGAGGTGCACCTATTGTACTTAATATGATAACAGGTGCATCACAAAATGATATCAAAGAATTAAAAAACAAAGTTTATGTTTTAACTGCTGGAGCACCACCTCCAAGTATTATTTTCAAAAAAATGAAAGCATTAGGATTTGAGGTAATGCATGTCTATGGTTTAACAGAAACATATGGACATGTTTTACAATGTGCTTGGAATGATGAATGGAATGGTTTTGAAGAAGACAAAATTAATGAAATTAAAGCAAGACAAGGTGTGAGATTTCCAAACACAGAAGGAGTGGTTGTTTTAGATCCAGAAACTATGAAACCCGTGCCTATGGATGGAGAAACCATTGGCGAGATAATGATCAAAGGTAATGTTGTTATGAAAGGGTATTTTAAAGACAAAGAGGCCACTGAAAAGGCTATGAAAGATGGATGGTTTCACTCTGGTGATTTGGCAGTTATTTATCCAGATGGATACATCAAGGTTAAAGATAGGTCGAAAGATATTATTATTTCAGGTGGAGAGAATATTTCTTCTATCGAAATCGAAAACACACTTTCTAAGCACCCAGCTGTTTCAATTGTTGCTGTAGTAGCAAAACCAGATGAGAAATGGGGAGAAGTTCCATGCGCATTTATAGAGAAAGTGGCAGATAAAGAGACAAATGAAAAAGAATTAATCGATTTTTGTAGAGAAACTCTAGCAGGGTTCAAAATTCCAAAAAAAATAGACTTCTGTGAACTTCCAAAAACATCAACAGGTAAAATCCAAAAATTTGAATTAAGAAAAAGAGCTAAGGAACTTACTTAGATTTCTTTCAAATAAACAACTTACTTTCTTTACAAATAGATAAAAAGATGACACTAAGCTAAAAAATGAAAAACTTTTCTATTGCAAAATCAAGAAGACTTAGAGGTACGCCTTATACATCAAGAATTGAAAAACAAGGTGTTACAGCTTACACAATATACAATCATATGTTGCTTCCTGCTGCATTTGGTTCTTTAGAAGACTCATATCATCATTTAAAAGAGCATGTTCAAGTTTGGGATGTGGCTGCTGAAAGACAAGTAGAGATTACTGGAAAAGATGCTGCAAAATTGGTTCAACTTATGACTTGTAGAGATCTTTCGAAATCAAAAGATGGAAGATGTTATTATTGTCCAATCATAGATGATAATGCTGGATTAATTAATGATCCAGTTGTTCTAAGATTTAATGAGAATAAATGGTGGGTTTCTATTGCAGATACGGATGTAATCTTATTTGCAAAAGGATTGGCAATTGGAAATAAATTTGATGTAAATATTATCGAACCCGAAGTTGACATTATGGCTGTGCAAGGGCCTAAATCTTTTAAATTGATGGAAAAAGTTTTTGGAGAAAAGATAACAAAATTAAAATTTTTTGGTTTTGATTATTTTGATTTTGCTGGAGCCAAACATTTAATTGCTCAATCAGGATGGTCTAAACAAGGTGGATATGAAATTTATGTAGAGAATAATGAGGCGGGTTTAAAACTATACGATCATTTATTTGAAATTGGAGATGAGTTTAATATTAGAGCAGGATGTCCTAATTTAATTGAACGTATCGAAAGTGGATTACTTTCTCAAGGAAACGATATGGACAATGGAGACAACCCATACGAATGTGGCTTTGATAAATATATTAATATTGATAGTGATGTTGAATTTTTAGGAAAAGAGAAATTAAAAAAAATAAAGTCTGAAGGAATTAAAAGAAAACTAATGGGCGTTAAAATTGATACTGATAAAATAAGCGTAACTGGTTCAATGAATTTAACAGATGAAAAAAATAATATAATCGGAGAACTACGATCAGGTTGTTACAATCCAACTTTTAAACAGGTAATTGGTATAGCTATGATAAAAAAACCATATTTTGAAGCAAAGCAAACATTCAAAATTGATATAAATGGTAATAGTTTTAACGGAACAGTTTGCGATTTACCTTTCATTTAGTATAAATCTTTAAAATGACTAATATAGCTATCATCGGTGCAACCGGTAATGTTGGAAGAAAGACACTAGAAGTTATAGAAAAAAAGGATATTAAATTTAATAACCTTTTTTTAGTAGCTTCTTCTAATAGTGCTGGAAAAAAAATAAGTTTTAAGGGCAAAGATTATGAAGTCCATGATCTTGAAAAATACGATTTTTCAAATGCAAATATAACTTTTTTTGCAGCAGGTGGTAAAATTGCAGAACAATATGCAGAAAGTGCAGCAAAATTAACAACTGTAATTGATAATTCCAGTTTTTTTAGAATGGACCCCGATGTTCCACTTATTGTGCCTCAAGTGAATGCAGAAAAAATTAATGAAATGAAAAAAAATATTGTGGCAAATCCTAACTGCTCAACAGCTCAGTTAGTATTAGCTCTTAAACCATTACATGATTTATATAAAATAAAAAGAGTAATAGTTTCCACCTATCAATCTGTTTCTGGAGGCGGAAAAGCACCTATGGATGAATTGATTGAACAAACTAAATCTTATCTTGATGGAAATTCTGTTGAATCTAAAAATTTTACTAAACAAATAGCTTTCAATATCATTCCTCACATTGATGTTTTTTCGGATGATGGATACACAAAAGAAGAATTGAAAATGACTAATGAAACAAAAAAAATACTTGATAATAATATAGAGTTAACAGCTACGTGCGTTAGAATTCCTGTTCTAGTATCACATTCAGAGTCAGTAAATATAGAGTTTGAAAATCCTTACTCTCTTGATCAAATCAGAGAGGCATTAAATAATGCTGATGGTTGTAGAGTTATAGATAAAAGAGAAAATGGAGGATATAGTACACCAATAGAAGCAACTGGTAGTGATGAAACATTTATCTCAAGAATTAGAGATGATAAAACAAAAGAGAATTCAATTAATTTGTGGATCGTTTCAGATAACCTATTAAGAGGCGCCGCATTAAATTCTGTTGAAATTGCAGAAACAATAATGAAAGCAAATCAAAATGGAAAATAATCCTTTATCTCCTCATATTCAAATTTATAGATGGCATGTATCATCTTTAGTTTCAATATCTCATAGAATTACAGGAATAATAAATATATTAGCAATAACTTTAATTTGTATCTTTTTTATTTTTTTTTCATTTAGCGAAGGAAGTCATGAATTTATAAAATTATTCCTCCAATCTTTTATTGGGAAATTTTTCATCTTGGGTATTACATGGAGAGCAGTAACAAAAAAATGGGTATTTTTAAAAGTGAGTTCTCTCATATTAGTACCTTTGATGTTATGGTTTGCTTTAAATTTGGTTAGTATTTATGATAAAAGTTACTTAGAGATATTAACTTTTCTAACTTCTCAACCTTCAAAGTTTATATTTAGTCTATTTCTTATTTTTGCGTACTTTTTCTCAGCATTAAGCATAAGTGAGGTTTTTGAAGACTATATTAAAGACGAAAAAATCAAAAATGCCGCAAACAAAGCTTTAAATTTTTTTGCTATAACAATTCCTTTAATTACAATATTTGCGGTATTTAAACTAACTATATGAAATCTTATAATATTATAGATCATGAATACGATGTCGTTGTCCTTGGTGCTGGAGGTTCTGGCCTAAGAGCTGCGGTTGGCTTAAGTGAAGCTGGATTAAAAACTGCATGCATTTCTAAAGTCTTTCCAACCAGAAGTCATACATCAGCTGCCCAAGGTGGAATTTCAGCAGCCCTTGGAAACATGGGAGAAGACGATTGGCGTTGGCATATGTACGATACTGTAAAAGGAGCAGATTGGTTAGGCGATCAAGATAGTATTGAATATTTGTGTAAGGAAGCTCCAAAAGCAGTACTAGAATTAGAAAAGTATGGTGTTCCTTTTAGTAGAACAGAAGATGGAAAAATTTATCAAAGACCATTTGGTGGAATGACAAAAAATTATGGAAATGGAATTGTACAAAGAACTTGTGCTGCAGCAGACAGAACTGGTCATGCAATTCTCCATACATTGTATGGTCAAGCACTTAAACATAATACAGAATTTTTTATTGAATATTTTGCATTAGACTTAATTATGAAAGATGGACAATGCAAAGGTTTAATTGCTTGGAATTTAAATGATGGAACAATTCATCGTTTTAGATCTCACATAACAATTATAGCCACAGGGGGATATGGGAAGGTGTATTACTCAGCAACATCTGCACATACTTGTACTGGTGATGGTAATGCAATGGTATTAAGAGCTGGATTACCTCTTCAAGATATGGAGTTTGTACAATTTCACCCAACAGGAATATATGGACACGGAACACTTATTTCTGAAGGTGTAAGAGGTGAAGGTGGATATTTGGTAAACTCTAAAGGTGAAAGATTTATGGAGAGATATGCTCCCAACGCTAAAGATCTTGCATCGAGAGATGTAGTTAGCAGATCAATGTCTATTGAAATCAATGAGGGAAGAGGTGTTGGTAAAGATCAAGACCATGTTCATTTATATTTAAGTCATTTAGATAAAAAAGTTATTGAAGATAGATTGCCAGGCATTACTGAGGCAGCAAGATTATTTGCAAATGTAGATGTAACCAAAGAACCGATACCAGTTGTTCCAACAGTTCATTATAATATGGGTGGTATACCAACAAATTATAAAGCTGAAGTTTTAACAGTAAATGGATCTCAAAAAACAGTCCCAGGTTTGATGGCGATTGGTGAGGCTGCGTGCGTATCTGTTCATGGAGCAAATAGATTAGGTTCAAATTCACTTATTGACTTGGTTGTTTTTGGAAGAGCAGCAGCAAAGAGAGCAGCGGAATTGGTAAAACCTGGAACGCCTCACGAAGAAGTTAGTGAAAGCGAAACTGAAAAATGTCTAAATAGATTTGATAAACTAAGGTATGCAGAGGGAGATAATGGAACTGCTGAACTTAGACTGGCGATGCAAAAAACAATGCAGTCTAAATGTGCTGTATTTAGAACTGAAAAGAATCTTAAAGAGGGTGTAGATGAGATCAGAAAAACATATGACGGCATGGAATCGATTTCTGTTAAAGATAAATCGTTGGTATTCAATACTGATTTAGTTGAGACTTTAGAATTTGATAATTTAATTAGACAAGCGATAACAACTGTAGATTCTGCATATCACAGAAAAGAAAGCAGAGGAGCTCATGCTCGTGAAGATTATCCGAAAAGAAATGATGAAAAATTTATGAAACATACATTATCTTGGTGTGATGGAAAAAATACTAAAATTGAATACAGAGATGTACATACTTCAACATTAACAAATGAAGTCCAATATTTTCCTCCACAAGAAAGAGTGTATTAATGGTTCAATTAAATTTACCACAAAACTCAAAAGTTAATAAAGGTAAATATTTTAAAGACAAAACCGGTTCAAAGAATATCAGAAAAGTAAATGTTTATAGATGGGATCCATCCACTGGAGAGAACCCAAGAATAGACACATATGAAGTAGACATGGATAATTGTCCATCTAAAGTTTTAGACATACTAAATAAAATTAAAAACGAAATTGATCCAACACTTGCATATAGAAGATCTTGTGCGCATGGAGTTTGTGGTTCTTGTGCAATGAATATGGGTGGAAAAAATGGTCTTGCATGTACTAAGCCACATGCAGAAATTAAGGGAGATATAGATATATACCCTTTGCCTCACTTAAAAGTAAAAAAAGATTTAATAGGAGACTTAAGTGGATTATATAAACAATACCAATCCATTGAACCTTGGTTAAAAAATAATTCAAAAAGTGAAACAACAGAAATTCATCAATCTCCAGAAGATAGAGCTAAACTTGATGGAGCTTATGAATGTATAATGTGTGCTTGTTGTTCTACTTCATGTCCTAGTTATTGGTGGAATGGCGATAAGTATTTAGGTCCTGCAGTTTTATTACAAGCTTATAGATGGATAATGGATAGCAGAGACGAAGATAGAAAGGAAAGACTTCAAAAGGTTGCAGATGAACTTAAGCTTTATAGATGCCATACGATTTTGAACTGCACTAACGCATGTCCAAAAGGATTAAATCCAGCAAAAGCTATTGCTGAGATAAAGAAAATGCTTGCAACCACATAATTACTTATTTAAATACATCCATGAATTTAATTGAGCATTTTATCGATGGTAAAATTGTTTCAGGTACATCTGATAGAAAAGGAAAAGTATTTAATCCTGCTATAGGCAAACAAGAGTCTGAGGTTAGACTTGGTACAAAACAAGATCTTGATTTAGCAGTACAAAAAGCAAAAAAAGCATTTGAAACATGGTCAAATGTAACTCCAATACAAAGAGCTAGAATAATATTTAAATACAAAGAAATAATTGAAAAAAATTCTGACTTGCTAGCTAAGATGATTGTATCAGAGCATGGAAAAGTTTATGAAGATGCCAAAGGTTCTCTCACAAGAGGTTTAGAGGTAGTTGAATTTGCATGTGGAATTCCACAAATGCTAAAAGGTGACTTTACAGAAAATGTAGGCACAAACATTGATAGCTGGTCAGTGAGACAGCCATTAGGTGTATGTGCAGGTATTACACCATTTAATTTTCCTGCAATGGTTCCAATGTGGATGTTTCCAATGGCAATAGCTTGCGGAAATACATTTGTATTAAAACCTTCTGAAAAAGATCCATCTTGTCCATTAAAACTTGCAGAGCTATTTAGTGAAGCTGGTTTACCAGATGGGGTTTTGAATGTTGTTAATGGAGATAAAGAAGTTGTAGATGCAATTTTGGAACATAAAGATATATCCGCAGTAAGTTTTGTTGGATCAACACCTATTGCTAAATACATTTATGAAAATGCAGCCAAAAATGAAAAACGTGTTCAAGCTCTTGGAGGAGCTAAAAATCATTGTGTTGTCATGCCAGATTGTGATTTAGATCAAGCAGTAAACGGTCTAATGGGTGCAGCATATGGGTCTGCAGGAGAAAGATGTATGGCTCAATCTGTTGCTGTTGCTGTTGGTAATGTAGGTGACAAACTAGTCGATGAATTATCTAAAAAAGTGGAAGCTTTAAAAATTGGACCAGGCATGGATAAGAATTCTGAAATGGGTCCTTTAGTAACAAAAGAGCATCTTGAAAGAGTAAGAGGTTATGTTGATTTAGGTATTAAAGAAGGAGCAGACCTTGTGGTTGATGGAAGAGATATCAAACTTCAAGGTTATGAAGACGGTTATTATATTGGTGGTTGCTTATTCGATAATGTTAAAAAAGATATGAGAATTTATAAAGAGGAGATATTTGGACCTGTATTATCTGTTGTCAGAGCTAAAGATTTTAACGAAGCATTAAATTTAATTAATGACCATGAGTTTGGTAATGGAACAAGTATTTATACAAGAGATGGAGATGCAGGAAGAACATTTGCAAATCAAATTAAAGTAGGAATGGTTGGAATTAATATCCCTATCCCTGTGCCAGTTGCTTTTCATAGTTTTGGTGGATGGAAGAGATCATTATTTGGAGATCAACATATGCACGGGCCAGAAGGAGTTAGATTTTATACTAAATTAAAAACAATTACTTCAAGATGGCCTTCAGGTGTTAGATCAGATCCTGAATTTATAATGCCAACAATGAAATAGTAAAATGTCAAAAATATCATTAATAGGAGCTGGACAAATAGGTGGAACTTTAGCACATTTAATTGGACTAAAGGAGCTTGTTGATGAAGTAGTATTATTTGATGTAGCAAGTGGAATTGCTAAAGGTAAAGCATTAGATATTGCACAGTCTTCATCCGTAGATGGATTTAATGTAAAATTTTCAGGTACTGATAATTATGAAGATATAAAAAATTCAGATGTAATCATTATTACAGCTGGTGTTCCAAGAAAACCAGGAATGAGTAGAGATGATTTATTAGGAATAAATTTAAAAATTATAAAACAGGTTGCTGAAGGTATAAAGCAGCATGCACCAAATGCCTTTGTTATATGTATTACAAATCCATTAGATGTAATGGTTATGGCTTTTCAAAAATTTTCTGGACTATCGCCTAACAAAGTTGTTGGAATGGCCGGAATATTAGACACATCGAGATTTAAACTGTTTTTATCTTTAGAGTTAAATGTGCCTGTTAGAGAAATTGAGGCAATGGTAATGGGAGGACATGGAGATACTATGGTTCCTCTACCAAGATTTACAAAAGTTTCAGGAAAACCATTATTAGATTTAGTCAAAGAAGGAAAAATATCAAAAGATAAATTAGAAAGTATAAATCAAAGAACTAGAGATGGAGGTGCTGAAATTGTTAAATATTTAGAAAAAGGTTCAGCATTTTATGCACCAGCAGCGTCAGGTGTTGAAATGGCAGAAGCATACTTAAAAGATAGCAAAAAAATGCTCCCTTGTGCTGCACATTTAAATGGACAATACGGAATAAGCAATATTTATGCTGGAGTGCCAGTAATTGTTGGAAAGAACGGTATAGAAAAAATCGAAGAAATTGAGCTAGATGAAAATGAAAAATCTGAGTTTAATAACTCAGTAGATGCTGTAAAAAAATTATGGGAAGCTGCATCCAAAATTGATCCTAGTTTAAATAACTAGTTAATGAATATTCACGAACACCAAGCAAAGAATATACTTAGAAAATATGGAGCTAAAGTTCCGGATGGAGTTTATGCTCTAGATGTAAATGAATTATTGGAAAAAGCTAAAAATCTTAAAACTGATAAATATGTGTTGAAAGCACAAATTCATGCTGGAGGCAGAGGTAAAGCTGGTGGAGTTAAAATAGTAAATGATTTAAAAAGTCTTGAAACAGAGGCAAAATCCTTGCTTGGAAAAAAATTAATCACTCATCAGACAGGACCTAGCGGAAGAATTGTTAAAAGATTATATGTCGAAGTTTCATCTAACATTGATAAAGAATTTTATTTGTCTTGTGTTGTAGATCGTGCGAGCTCAAAGATAGCTTTTATCTCAAGTGATCAAGGGGGTATGGATATAGAAGAAGTCGCAATCAAATCTCCTGAGAAAATTTTAACAACAAAAGTAGATTTAGATAACGAAATATCTGATGAAAATTGTAATAAAATAATAAGTATTTTTAATCTAGATGAAGAAACAAAAGAACAAGGAATTAGTCTAATCAAGTCCATATACAAATTATTTATAGAAACCGATGCTAATTTAATCGAAATTAATCCTTTAATTTTAACAAAAGAAAAAGAGTTGATTTGTTTAGATGCAAAAATGAATTTTGATGGAAATGCTTTATTCAGACATCCAGAGCTAATTGAGTTGAGAGACCTCAATGAAGAAGAAGAAACAGAGATAGAAGCTAGCAAGCATGATTTAGCATATATTAAACTTGATGGAACAATTGGATGCATGGTTAATGGAGCTGGGCTTGCAATGGCAACTATGGACATAATTAAATTATATGGAAAGGAACCAGCAAATTTTTTAGATGTTGGTGGTGGGGCTTCTAAAGAAAAAGTGGCAGCTGCTTTTAAAATAATTTTATCAGATAAAAATGTTAAAGGAATATTGATTAATATTTTTGGCGGAATAATGAGATGTGATGTTCTTGCCCAAGGTGTTGTGGATGCAGCAAAAGAAATAAAAATGAATGTTCCTTTAGTTGTAAGATTGGCCGGAACAAATTTTGAAGAGGGAAAAAAAATACTTGATAATTCAGGTCTTGAGTTAATTTCTGCTTCTGATTTATCAGATGCTGCTAAAAAAATTGTAGAGGCTATTAAATAAATGTCAGTTTTAGTTAATAAAAACACAAAGTTAATTTGCCAAGGTTTTACGGGTAGTCACGGAACTTTTCATTCAGAGCAAGCAATTAAATATGGAACAAATTTAGTCGGAGGAGTTACACCAAAAAAAGGTGGTCAAACTCATCTAGATAGACCAGTATTTAATACAGTAAAGGAAGCAGTCGATGAAACTGGTGCCAACGCAACTATGATTTATGTTCCTGCGAAATTTGCATCCGCAGCAATCATAGAGGCCATTGAAGCTAACTTAGAATTAATCGTTTGTATCACTGAGGGTATACCAGTTCTTGATATGATTAAGGTCAAAAAAAAGTTACTTAATTCAAAATCAAGATTAATCGGTCCCAATTGTCCAGGGATAATTACGCCTGATGAATGCAAGATCGGAATAATGCCAGGAAATATACATAAAAAGGGTTCTGTTGGTATTGTATCAAGATCTGGAACTTTGACCTATGAGGCTGTCGCACAAACTACAGAGAATGATTTGGGACAATCAACATGTATAGGTATAGGTGGTGATCCAATAAATGGTACGAACTTCATTGATTGTTTAGATTTATTTTTAAAGGATGAGGAAACTAAATCAATTTTAATGATTGGTGAAATAGGAGGATCAGCTGAAGAAGAAGCAGCTGAATTTGTAAAAAATCATGAAATAAAAAAACCCATGGTTGGTTTTATTGCAGGTGTTACAGCACCACCGGGTAGAAGAATGGGACATGCAGGCGCCATAATATCAGGTGGCAAAGGCGGGGCCAAAGATAAGATCAAAAAAATGGAAGATTGTGGTATAGAAGTTGCCACATCCCCTTCAGAAATTGGAAAAACATTGTTAAATAAATTGTCCAATTGAAAACAAAATTTAGTATTATATTAAAATAAAATGAGCTCTCCTAAAAATCTGGAATATAAAAAAACATCATTTCTAAATAAAGCTAATAGTGCATTTATTGAGGAAATGTATGTAAAATTTATAAATAAAGATCCATCTCTATCTGAAAGTTGGATTGAATATTTCTCAGGTGTAGATGAGGATATGAAGATATTAGTCGATGAGATAAATGGACCGTCGTGGAAACCTTTCTCAAAAAAAATTAATATAGAAGATGTTGAGAAAACAGCTAAAGAAAATGAAAAAAACAAAGATAATTCTAGCAAGTTTAATTTTCAAGTAATTGCAAATTCAAATAAAAATTCAATAAGTGCCGTAGCCTTGATAAGAGCTTATCGCTTAAGGGGACATCTATTATCAAAATTAGATCCTTTAGAATTGATGAAGTCAGAATATTTAGACGAATTACATCCTGAGTACTATGGTTTTAAAAAAGAAGATTATGACAAAGAAATTTTTCTAAACGGAATAATAAATAAAAAAAGTGCAAATATTAGAGAAATACTTAAGTTTTTAAAAAAAACTTATTGTGGTCCCATAGGTTATGAATACATGCATATTTCAAATCCAACTGAGAGAATGTGGTTTAGAGATAGAGTTGAAAAAGACGAGAATGCACTCAAGTTTACAAAAAATGGAAAGCAAGCAATTTTAAATAAATTAATACAAGCAGAGGGATTTGAAAAATTTTTAAACACAAAATATGTTGGTACTAAAAGATTTGGTTTAGATGGTGGAGAAAGTTTAATACCTGCTCTTGAGCAAATTATAAAAATCGGAGGACAATCCAAAATAAAAGAAGTTAAAATAGGAATGTCACATAGAGGAAGACTAAATGTCTTAGCAAACGTTTTACAAAAGTCTTATAAAAGAATTTTTAATGAATTTGCTGGTGAAATGGATGGTTCAGAAGATGGTGCTGGAGATGTCAAATACCATTTAGGAGCCTCATCTGATAGAGAATTTGATGGAAATCCTGTACACGTTAGTTTAACAGATAATCCTTCACATTTAGAGGCAGTTAATCCTGTTGTTCTTGGCCAAACTAGAGCTAAACAATTTTTTCACAAAGACAAAGAAAGAAATAAAGTTATACCAATATTAATTCACGGCGATGCTGCATTTGCAGGGCAAGGAATAGTAGCAGAGTGTTTTGCGATGTCCGGACTTCCTGGTCATAACACTGGAGGGACAATCCATATTATTGTTAACAACCAAATTGGATTTACAACAAGTCCTAGATTTGCGCGATCTTCCCCTTATCCTTCTGACGTAGGTAAAATGGTTGATGCACCAATCATCCATGTTAATGGAGATGATCCTGAGGCAGTTGTTTACGCAACTAGAATAGCAACTGAGTTTAGATTAAAATTTAATAGAGATGTTGTAATTGATTTAATATGTTACAGAAGATTTGGACATAATGAGGGAGATGAGCCATCTTTCACCCAACCACTTATGTACAAAAAAATTAGATCTCATCCATCTACAATTAAAATTTATGGTGAAAAGCTCGTAAATGAAGGACTTTTTACGAAACAAGATTTAGATCAACAAATTATTGATTTTAAAAATTTATTAGATGATCAATTTAAAAATGCGAAAGATTATAAACCTAAAATTAGGTGGTTTGAGGGAACTTGGTCGAGATATAAACCCGAAAGAGGTAAAGATAAAAGAGGTGTAACTGGATCAGATTTGAAAATTTTAAATAATATTTCTGACAGAATACATGTTTTTCCAACTGATAAAAATATTCACAAAACCATAACAAAAATTATGGAAAATAGAAAAAAAACTATTAATGAAGGCTCAGGAATTGATTGGGCAACAGCTGAGTCTTTAGCATTTGGTTCATTATTAGTTGAAGGTTATCCAGTAAGGTTAGTAGGTCAGGACTCAGGTAGAGGTACCTTTAGTCAAAGACACTCAGTTTTAAGAAATCAAATTGATAATTCAAGGTACATACCTTTAAACAATATATCTAGTAACCAAAAAAATTTTGAAATTGTAGATAGTTTTTTATCTGAACTTGCAGTTTTAGGATTTGAATATGGATACAGTTTAGTAGAACCGAATACATTGACAATTTGGGAAGCTCAATTTGGAGATTTTGCAAATGGTGCACAAGTAATTATTGATCAATTTATATCATCTGGTGAAAGAAAGTGGAAAAGAGCATCAGGACTGGTTATGTTATTACCCCATGGTTATGAAGGACAAGGTCCAGAGCACTCTTCTGCGAGATTAGAGAGATTTTTACAATTATGTGCAAATGATAATTTACAAGTTATGAATTGTACTACACCTGCAAATTATTTTCATGCTTTAAGAAGACAGATGCACCGTGATTTTAGAAAACCTTTAATTATAATGACACCTAAGTCACTTTTAAGAAATAAATATTGTGTATCAAATTTAGAAGATTTTAGTAAAAAAAATTCTTTTCATAGAGTGCTATGGGATCATGCTAGAGATACTAAGCAAAAAGGTTTTATTAAGTTAAAAGAAGATAAAAAAATTAGAAAAGTAATATTATGCTCTGGAAAAATTTATTTTGATCTTCTCGCGGCAAGAGAGAAACTAAAAATCAATGATGTGATTTTGTATAGAATTGAACAACTATATCCTTTCCCTGCAAAAAGTTTGGTTAAAGAGCTAAAACCATTTGCAAAAAATTCAAAATTTTATTGGTGCCAAGAGGAGCCCAAAAATATGGGTGCTTGGTTTGCTGTTAGAGATTATATACAATGGACATTAGAGACTATTAAGGCTAAAAACAATGCAATTTCTTACATTGGAAGAAGTCCAGATGCTACACCTGCTACAGGTTATGCAAGAAGACATAATTCTGAACAACAAGAAATTATAAATAAAGTATTTGAATAAATGAGTGAAAAAATATTAGTTCCAGTTTTGGGAGAAAGTATTACAGAGGCTACGGTCACGAAATGGTTAAAGAAAAAGGGTGATAACGTAGTTGCTGATGAAGCTGTAGTAGAATTAGAAACTGACAAAGTAAACTGATGAAGTTGAAGAAACCAAGCCTATTAAACAAAATAAAACACTTTCTCCTGCTGTAAGAAAAATGGTTGTTGAAAATAAAATTAATTTAGATGAAGTAAAAGGGACAGGTAAAGATGGTAGAATTTTAAAAGGTGATTTAATAAGTTTAATGGGAGCTAACCCTCAACCTAACGAAAGAAAAATTCAATACGGTGAAGAAGAACGAATTAAAATGTCAAGACTAAGACAAACGATTGCTAAACGTTTAAAAGAGGCTCAAAATAATGCAGCTATGCTCACAACGTTTAATGAGGTTGATATGTCAAATATAATTTCAATGAGAAAAGATAACCAGGAAGATTTCCAAAATAGTTATGGAATTAAACTTGGCTTCATGTCCTTTTTTGTGAAAGCTTGTATAGTAGGATTAAAATTATTTCCTGCAATAAATGCTGAAGTTGAAAATGATGAAATGGTTTACAAAAATTATTATAATGTGAGCTTTGCAGTAGGAACTGAAAAAGGATTAGTAGTTCCAGTATTAAAAAATGCTGATGAAATGTCTTTTGCTGACATTGAAAAAAACATAAAAGATCTGTCAGACAAAGCAAAAAATGGCAGTCTTACCATAGAGGATCTTCAAGGGGGAACGTTTACAATTAGCAACGGAGGTGTTTATGGATCAATGTTATCTACTCCTATTTTAAACCCTCCACAATCAGCAGTTCTTGGAATGCATAATATCGTTGAAAGACCTGTTGTTGTTGATGGTGAGATAAAGGCTAGACCTGTAATGTTTTTAGCATTGTCTTATGATCATAGAATAATTGATGGAAAAGAATCTGTAAGTTTTTTAAAAACTGTTAAAGAAAACTTAGAAGATCCAAGAAGGTTATTTTTAAATTTATAATATGTCAGAAAAATTTGATGTTACAGTAATTGGTGGTGGCCCTGGGGGATATGTTTGTGCAATTAGATTGTCTCAACTTGGACTTAAAACAGCATGCATAGAGTCTAGAGGATCTCTAGGAGGGACATGTTTAAATATTGGATGCATCCCATCAAAAAGTTTACTTAATTTATCTGAAAAATTTCACAGTGCTAAAAATTTTGAAAAAATTGGAATCGAGACTGGAGAAATAAAACTCAATTTAGATAAAATGATGAAAAATAAAGACAAAGCTGTAACAGTTTTGACTAAAGGAGTTGAATTTTTATTCAAAAAAAACAAGGTCACTTATTTTAAAGGCAAAGGTTCATTTGAGAACGAGAATTCAATAAAAATTGAAGGCTTGGAAGGCACTAAAATAATTCAAACTGATAAAACAATAATAAGTACAGGATCAGAGCCAGTTTCATTGCCTGGAGTAGATTTTGATGAAGAGAGAATTCTTTCTTCAACTGGAGCCCTATCTATTCCCAAACTCCCCAATAAAATGATTGTTGTTGGTGGAGGATATATAGGATTGGAAATGGGATCAGTTTGGTCAAGACTTGGCACTGAAGTCACAGTCGTTGAATTTTTAGATCATATCACGCCTGGAATGGATCGAGATATTTCAAATGAATTTATGAAAATATTAAAGAAACAAGGTATAAAATTCAACCTTAATACTAAAGTTGATAAAATAACTAAAAACTCTAACGGTGTGACGGTTGAGACTTCACAAAATGATGGCCAAAAAGTTAAACATGATGTTGATGTTGTTTTAATTTCTGTAGGAAGAAGACCTTATACTAAAAACTTAAATTTAGATAAAGTTGGTGTAAAGTTAGATGAAAAAGGAAGAGTTAAAGTAAATAAAAATTTTGAAACGAATGTTAAAAATATTTATGCAATAGGTGATGTTATTGATGGCCCAATGTTAGCCCATAAAGCTGAAGAGGAAGGAATTGCTGTTGCAGAATTAATAGCAGGTCAATCAGGTCATGTTAATTATGATATTATTCCTGGAGTTGTTTATACATCTCCCGAGGTTGCTTATGTTGGCAAAAGCGAAGAGCAATTAAAAAAAGAAAACATAGGGTACAAAATTGGTAAATTTCCTTTTATGGCAAATTCAAGAGCCAAAGCAATTGATGAGCCAGAGGGTTTTGTAAAAATTTTGGCAGACCAATCAACTGATAAAGTGCTTGGTGTACATATTATTGGTCCTCATGCAGGAGAAATGATAGCTGAGATGGCTGTCGCAATGGAATTTGGAGCTAGTTCCGAAGATATTGCAAGAACATGTCACGCACACCCAACATTTTCTGAAGCTATAAAAGAAGCAGCATTATCAGTAGATAAAAGACAAATTCACTCTTAATAATTATTTTTCTACATTCAATAAAGCAAATCTTTTAAATTTTTCTTCAAGTTTTATTTTATTATTATTTGCAAAGTCTTTTATTGCTTTTTCAACACTTTCAATTTTTGTAATACCTGCAAAATCATCACAAACAATTTTAGAGTTATTTTTCATGTTGTCATAAAGTTTTTGTAAATCACTTAAAACAGTATCGTAACTATGGCCTCCATCTAAAAATACGAAATCAATTTCACTTAAAGGAACTTTTTCTAAAGTCACCCTTGTGTCTCCTTCTATTAGCTCAATATTTTGCGAAAATTTCTTTAAAAAATTTTGAACAGATATCTTTGAATTTAAATTTTCTTTTTTTATGAAATTATAATAGATAGTTTTAAGTGGATTCGAAAACTTTTGATTTTCAAGAAATTTAGGTTCGATCTCATCTACACTTGATGTTTTAGTAGATCCAAATAAATCTAATCCGTAATATCTAAAATCACTACCAAAATTTGTCTTTAACAATTCACATATATTTCTTGATGTAACACCACAAAAAACACCGATTTCTAGAACATTTTTTGGCTTATATTCCTCAACTAAACTCAAAAAATTATCCCCATAAGGTTTTTTTAAACCTGATTTTCTCCAGTAATAATTATATTTCATTTGATCTATTTATATATTTTTAAGATATAAAAAAACTAAAATTAAATATTTATGAAATATCCAGTTTTGTTGCCAAATATCTTTGATTATCCTTTTACATATGAAAGTGATATTAAATTAAAAGCAGGAGATTATGTAAAAGTTCCATTTGGTAAGAAAAATATTATTGGTGTAATTTGGGATTTTTTTGAAGAAAAGAATAATAAGGAATTTAAATTAAAATCTATAATTGAAAAAATAGAAATTGAACCACTAAGTAAAAAGACAATGAATTTTCTAAAGTGGTTTTCTAATTACAATCTTGTACCCCTAGGAATGTGTTTAAAACTACATTTGATTAATGACGAAAATTTAAAAATAAAAAATGACAGCGATCTATTAAAATATGCTCTATCAAGCGAAAAAGAAAGTTATCAACTTTCTGAAGAGCAAGATAAGGCCTATAAAGAGTTATCTAAAAATCATAGCAGTTTTAGAGTTCATTTACTTCAAGGTACAACCGGTTCAGGAAAAACAATAGTTTATTTTAAAGCTATTGAAAAAATTATAAATATAGGATTGCAAGCTCTAATTTTATTACCAGAAATAGGACTAACAAATGAATTTGAAAAAAAATTTAAATCTTATTTTGGATTTGAAGCTGCAGTTTGGCATTCAAAAGTCAGCCCAAAAAAAAGAAAAATTATATGGAATGGATTATCAGCAGGAAAAATTAAAGTAGTACTTGGAGCAAGATCATCCTTATTTCTGCCATTCAAAAAATTAGGTTTGATAACTGTAGATGAAGAGCACGATCAATCTTATAAACAAGATGAAGGAATTATCTATAATGCTAGAGATATGGCAATATCAAGAGCTAAACACGAAAACATTCCAATAAATTTAGTAACTGCAGTTCCATCAATCGAAACATATGAAAATATTAAAATTAAAAAATATAATTACTCAAGATTACTTAATCGATATAAAGGTGCAAATTTACCCAAACACCATGTTATCGATCTTTATCAAAATCAACTAGCGACCAAAAGTTCTATATCTCTTAAAACTCTTGAAAAAGTAAAAGAACATTTAAATAAAAAAGATCAAGTTCTCTTTTTCATAAATAGAAGAGGTTTTGCACCCTATGTTTTATGTAAAAAATGTTTAAATGTTTTTACATGCCCAAGGTGTTCTATAAATTTAGTATTTCACAAAAATAAAAAAATTCTTTTGTGTCATTACTGTGGATATAATTCAAAATTAAATAGAGATTGTAAAAAAGGAAATGTTTGTGAGTTTGTATTTAGTGGACCTGGGGTAGAAAAAATTGCAGAGGAAGTTAAAAACCTCTTTCCTAATAAAAAAACAATAATTTTTTCTAGCGACACAATGAATAAAGCATCTGGCAAAGATAAATTGAATAAAATTATATCTGGTGAAATAGATATTCTTGTAGGTACTCAATTAATATCAAAAGGATTTCACTTTCCAAAATTGAATTGTATTGTTGTATTAGATATTGATTTAACTTCTCAAGGACACGATCTTAGGAGCACTGAAAAAAATTTACAACTTTACCATCAGTTATCAGGAAGAGCAGGTAGAACCGGCAAACCGGCTAATATTTATTTCCAAACATACAATTTAAAACCAGAAGTTATAAATCAAATTACAAATGAAGATCCTTTTAAATTTCTAGAAAATGAATTAAATTTAAGAAAGAGGAATAATCTACCACCCTACGAAAGATTTATCGCTTTAATCTTATCTTCATCAAATGAAAAAAAACTTGATATAGATGCCGTAAAACTTAAAAATATTTTATCAAAATCTATAGATGCAAAAATTTTAGGACCAGTAAATGCTCCAATATATAGAATTAATCAAAAATTCAGAAATAGACTATTAATAAGGGCAAAAAAAACATCTAGTGTTCAGAAAAAATTGAAAGATGTATTGAAAGATTTTCAACTCTCCAAAGGAATGAAACTTTCAGTTGATGTTGACCCTATCAGCTTCAATTAGCCCATTAAATCTTACCATTTTTCACAATCTGAGCCTTGAAGACTGATAATTCGTATGTTATCTAAGCGAAATTTTAAACATCTTCACAATTGAGAGTATAAATTGAGCGAAAATAAAATATCAATAACTTCTAATAACAGTTATTCCCAAGCATTATTTGAGCTGGCTAACGAAGATAAATCTCTAGCAAAAGTAGAGGAACAAGTCGTTGCAATTAGTAGACTCATAAATGAAAGTGAAGAATTTAGATATTTAATCAAAAACCCTACGACTAGTATTGAGGATTTAACTAAAGTTATTGAAACAATTTCTGAAAAAAACAATTTTGATAATCTTTTAAAAAGATTTCTAGTTTTTTTAATTCAAAAAAGAAGATTTTTTTATTTAGAAAAAATTTTAAGTGACTTTATAGAGGTATGTTCGAAAGCTAGAGGTGAAATAAAAGCAGAGCTTTTTTCAGCTAAAGAACTTAATGAAACAGATATTTCTAAAATTAAAGAAGAGCTATCTCAAAACTTTGGAGCAAAGATACAGTTAAATTATAAATTTGACCCAAGTTTAATTGGTGGCTTGGTATTAAAAGTAGGAAGTACAATGGTAGATAATTCTATTAAAAATAAACTGCAACAAATTCAAAAACAAATGATAGAGGCATAAATGGAAATAAATCCTTCAGAAGTAACAAAAATATTAAAAGAACAGATAAAAAAACTTGGCGATAGAGCTGAGGTTTCAGAGGTCGGACAAGTATTGTCTGTTGGAGATGGAATTGCAAGAATTTATGGCTTGGATAATGTTCAAGCAGGAGAAATGGTTGAGTTTTCTGATGGCTCTAAAGGAATGGCATTAAACTTAGAGAGTGACAACGTTGGTGTTGTTATATTTGGCGATGATAGAGAAATTAAAGAGGGTGATACTGTAAAAAGAACTGGTGCGATTGTTGATGTACCAGTTGGAAAACAACTTTTAGGAAGAGTTGTTGATGGATTAGGAAATCCAATTGATGGAAAAGGAGCTTTAGATAAAAGTTTAGAAAGAAAAAGAGTTGAAGTTAAAGCTCCAGGAATTATTCCACGACAATCAGTTGGAGAACCAATGCAAACAGGTTTAAAAGCAATTGATAGCTTAATTCCTGTTGGAAGAGGGCAAAGAGAACTTATAATTGGAGATCGTCAAACTGGTAAAACCGCAGTAGCTATCGATACAATTATCAATCAAAAGAAAATTAATGAGTCAGACGATGAAAGTAAAAAACTTTATTGTATATATGTTGCAATTGGACAAAAAAGATCAACTGTTGCTCAGATTGTAAAAACTTTAGAGGATGCTGGTGCAATGGAATATACGACTATAGTTTCCGCAACAGCCTCAGACTCTGCGCCTCTTCAGTTTTTAGCTCCTTACACAGGATGTACTATGGGAGAATATTTTAGAGATAATGGAATGCATGCTTTAATTATTTATGATGATTTATCTAAGCAAGCAGTTGCATATAGACAAATGTCATTATTATTAAGAAGACCACCGGGGCGTGAAGCATACCCTGGGGATGTGTTCTATTTACATAGTAGATTATTAGAGAGAGCTGCTAAATTAAGTGATGAAAATGGCGGAGGTTCTTTAACTGCGCTACCAATTATTGAAACACAAGCAGGCGATGTCTCTGCATACATTCCAACAAATGTAATATCTATTACAGATGGACAAATATTTCTAGAAACTGAACTATTCAATCAAGGAATAAGACCAGCAGTAAACGTTGGATTATCAGTATCCAGAGTTGGATCAGCTGCACAAACTAAAGCGATGAAATCTGTGGCTGGATCAATTAAATTAGAGTTAGCTCAATACAGAGAAATGGCAGCTTTTGCTCAATTTGGATCTGATTTAGATGCATCTACACAAAAACTTTTAAATAGAGGTTCGAAGTTAACTGAACTTTTAAAACAAGGACAGTATTCTCCCATGACAGTTGCAGAACAAGTTATATCAATTTTCTGTGGCGTAAAAGGTTATTTGGATGATATTGAACTTAAAGATGTAGCAGACTTTGAAAATAAAGTTCTACAAAAGTGTAAATCTGATAAGCCTGAGATTATGGAGTCTATTGCCAAAACTGGGAAGATTGAGGAAGACATTGAAAAACAATTAGTAGAATTAATTAAAGGAATTAAATAATCATAAATGCCAAGTTTAGACGATCTTAGAAAAAGAATTACGAGTGTTAAATCAACTCAGAAAATAACAAAAGCTATGAAAATGGTGGCTGCAGCTAAGTTGAGAAAAGCACAAGAGAATGCTGAAAAAGGCAGACCTTATTCAGAAAAAATGAACAATGTAATTTTAAATCTTTCAAAAAGTATAACAGATAAAGAAAATGCTCCCAAGTTACTGGTTGGGACAGGTGAAGAGAAAGTTCATTTATGTATTGTTCTTACTGCTGATAGAGGTTTATGCGGAGGTTTTAATACTAACATTATTAAAAAAGCAAAAAGTTATTTCGAAAAAATAATATCTGAAAATAAAACTTTAAAAATTATTACTGTTGGATCTAAAGGATATGATCAACTTAAAAGACAGTATAAAAGTTATATTGTAGAGAACATTTCTTTCAAAGAGTCAAAAAATATAAATTACTTTGATGCAGATAAAGTAGGAAAAATTATAATTGAAAAATTTGAAAAAAATGAATTTGATGTTTGCGCAATATTTTACAATAAATTTAAAAATGTAATTACACAAATTCCACAAGAACAACAAATAGTTCCACTTAATGAAGATAAAGATGATAAAGATGTTTCTGGTAATGATAATGACTATGAGTTTGAACCAGATGAAGATGAGATTTTAAGTAATTTATTGCCGAAAAATATTTCAACGCAAATATTTAAAGCAATGTTAGAGAATTCTGCCAGTGAGCAAGGTTCGAGGATGACAGCAATGGATAATGCAACCAGAAACGCAGGCGAATTGGTTGATAGGCTTACAATTGAGTATAATAGAAGCCGTCAAGCAGCAATAACAAAAGAGTTAATTGAAATTATATCAGGAGCAGAAAGTTTATAATTATGAGCAAAAAAGGAAACATAACACAAGTAATTGGTGCAGTCGTTGACGTAAAATTTGATGGAGAACTGCCAGAAATATTAACAGCCTTAGAGTGTGATAATGGAGGTAATAGATTAGTTTTAGAAGTTGCGCAGCACCTTGGAGAGTCAAGTGTTAGAACCATTGCTATGGATAGTACAGAGGGACTCAAAAGGGGTGATGAAGTAAAAGATACAGGCGCTCCAATTCAAGTTCCAGTAGGTCCAGAAACATTAGGACGAATTGTAAACGTTATAGGTGAACCAATCGATGAGAAAGGACAAATTTCTACTAAAGAAAATTGGCCTATACACCGACAAGCTCCTTCTTTTAATGATCAGTCTACAGAAACAGAAATTCTAGTAACTGGAATAAAGGTAATCGACTTATTAGCACCTTATGCCAAAGGTGGAAAAATTGGATTGTTCGGTGGAGCAGGAGTTGGAAAAACTGTAATTATAATGGAACTTATAAATAATATAGCTAAGGCCCATGGTGGATTTTCAGTATTCGCTGGAGTGGGAGAGAGAACTAGAGAAGGGAACGATTTATATCACGAAATGATCGAGTCAGGAGTGATCAAGCCAGAGGGAACTGGATCTAAAGCAGCATTAGTTTATGGACAAATGAATGAGCCTCCTGGAGCTAGAGCTAGAGTAGCTTTAACTGGTCTTACTGTGGCAGAGTATTTCAGGGATCAAGAGGGTCAAGATGTTTTGTTCTTTGTTGATAACATTTTTAGATTTACTCAGGCAGGTTCAGAAGTATCAGCTCTTCTAGGAAGAATTCCTTCAGCGGTTGGTTATCAGCCTACTCTTGCAACAGATATGGGAAACCTGCAAGAAAGAATTACAACAACTAATAAAGGATCAATTACATCTGTTCAGGCAATTTATGTACCTGCAGATGATTTAACAGATCCAGCTCCAGCAACTTCTTTTTCACACTTAGACGCAACGACTGTACTCTCAAGACAAATTGCTGAATTAGGTATTTACCCAGCTGTTGACCCTTTGGATTCTACTTCTAGAATTTTAGATCCAAGAGTTGTTGGTGATGAACACTATCGAGTAGCAAGATCTGTTCAGAAAATTTTACAAACATACAAATCTTTGCAAGATATTATTGCAATTCTAGGAATGGATGAGCTATCAGAGGATGATAAACTTACCGTTGCTAGAGCTAGAAAAATTCAAAGATTTTTATCACAACCTTTCTTTGTGGCTGAAGTATTTACAGGATCTCCAGGTAAACTTGTAGATTTAGAGTCAACAATTAAAGGGTTTGACGCAATATGCAAAGGAGAATATGACCATCTGCCTGAAGCTGCTTTTTATATGGTTGGCACAATAGAAGAAGCAATAGAAAAAGCTGAAAAAATGGCAAAAGATGCAGCTGCTTAATGAGTAATCTCTTTAATATAGATATTGTTAATCCAGAACAATCTTTTCTTTCTAAAGATAATGTATTTGAGGTTGTAATACCTGCTGTAGAAGGAGAGATTGGTATTCTTAAAGACCATATTCCAATTATCTCTTTTTTAAAACCAGGTATAATTAGAGTATTCTCTGAGTCTGAGGAACAAAGTTTCTATGTTGAAGATGGTATTGTCGAATTTAAAGACAATACATTATCTGTATTAACTAGTTCAATTTTTGATTTAAAAGATGCTGATAAAAATTTTGTATCTGAGTCGATAAGCAGTGCTGAAGCAGAATTATCAAAAGATAATATTGATGATCAAAAAAGATTTCTTTTAAACCACAAAGTCGAAGTTCTAAAATCTATAAGTATTAATTAACTACTTTTTCTAGTTCTTTTTGAATTTCTTGGTAAACATGAAGTTTAAAATCTACAACTTTAGTTGTTAAATCTTTAATATCTATCCATTTCCAATCTAAAAATTCAGGATGTTTAGTTTTAATGTTAATCTCATTTTCCTCTCCATTAAACTTTACAATAAACCACTTTTGCTTTTGGCCTTTATATTTTCCTTTCCAAATAATTCCTAAAAGGCGATCAGGAAGATCGTAAGTTGTGTATTTGCTTATTTCTTTAACTAGTTCTACTGACTTTATGCTTGTTTCTTCTTTAAGTTCCCTCAACGCTGCATCAAAATAATTTTCACCTTCATCAATACCGCCCTGAGGCATCTGCCAAAAATCAGCAGGATTATCAATTCTTTTTGCAACAAATATCTTATTTTCTTTATTTAGGACTGCGATACCAACACCATTTCTTAATGGAAGTTTTTGAAATTTTTCTTTCATTCTTAACCATTTAATAATTTAAGAGCAAATTCCAACTGGTTATCAGTATCTGTATTTATTCTAAATTCATCTGAACCTTCAGCAATAACTATATCTGGATTTACACCTACTCTTGAAATCGATTTACCCGATGGGAGATAGTATTTAGAAACAGTAAGTCTTATGGCACCTTCATTTTCTAAAGGAATAATTGATTGGACTGACCCTTTTCCATATGTACTCTCTCCTAATAATATCGCTCTTTTGTGATCTTGTAGTGCTCCTGCAACAATTTCAGATGCTGATGCAGACCCATAATTAATCAAAATAACCATTGTTTCTCCATCAATAATATCTCCTTTTTTTGCAAACCATTTTCTATTTTCATACTTTCTTTTACTTTTTGTTGAAACTATTTCTCCATTTTCTAAAAAATAATCTGAAATCTTTATTGCTTGAGATAACAATCCACCAGGATTATTTCTTAAATCTAATATGTAATTTTTAATTTTCTTATTTTTCTTAAATTCTTTGATTTTATTTTTTATTTGTTTACTACTATTCTCATTGAATGATGTTAATCTTATATAAGCTGTTTGATCATCTTTAATTTCTGACTTTACAGATGCAACTTGTATAATTTCTCTTGTAATTGTAAATATAAGTGCTTTTCTTTCTCCCCTTCTTCTAACGGTAATCTCTATATCAGATCCAACTGGGCCTCTCATTAATTCTACAGCTTCAGAAAGAGTTTTTCCTTGAACTTGAACATCATCAATTTTAACGATGTAATCTCCGGCTTTGACACCAACCTCCTCAGCTGGCGAGTTATCAATTGGAGAAATTACTTTTACGACACCAGCCTCCATACTGACTTCAATGCCCAATCCTCCAAATTCTCCGCTAGTCTCAGTTTGCATATTTTTAAACGAGTCCGGAGACATATATGCTGAATAAGGATCCAAAGATTGTAAAACGCCGTTTATAGCAGCATCCATTGCTTCACTCTGGTTTACTTCATCAACATATTCTTTATTAATTTTATCTAAGACTTCGCTGAATAAATCAATTTTTTTGTAAATATCGTTTTCATTACTCAAAATTGGATTTGTAAATATGAAAAAAAATAATGAAGCTATAAAGTATACTTTTTTCATATGATCAGTTTTTCTTTAGGAATTAATTCTGACCACATTTTTTCTAATTCGTAAAATTTTCTTTTTTCAGGATTAAAAATATGAACTATTAAGTCTATTCCATCTACAAGCTTCCAATCATTGCTATCCTTTCCTTCAATTTTACAATTATTCACACCATTAATTTTTAATTTTTCAAAAACTTGTTCAGATAAAGCTTGAATATGTCTTGATGATGTACCACTAGCTATAATCATGAAGTCCGCAACTGATGATTTTCCTTCGAGATCTATTGAAACTATGTCTAAGGCTTTATTAATATCAAGCGTTTTGATTATTTCATCTTTAAGAGCTGATATTTTTTCCATTAATTAAATTAAGAGTATCAAATTTTTCTTAATTGAGAAGATGAAATATTGACTTTATTAAACTTTATAAATTCAACTGCTTTTTTATTATATTTCTTAAATGATTTAGATCTAAAAGCCTTTGATTTGTATCCATTTCGATCAAATACCAATATTTTGCACATTTTAGTTATTGAATTGTACCCTTTCCATTTATGAAAATTTATTAGGTTATCTGCCCCCATTAAAAAAAATATTTCTGAATGTTTAAATTTTTTTTTTAAATATTTAATTAAATCTACTGTACGATTAGATTTTATTATTTCTTCAAAACATTTAACTTTTATAAATTTATTATTTTTATTAATTTTTTTTGCATAAGCTGTTCTTTTATATAGATCATTTGGATTATTTTTTTTAAATGGATTTTGTTTTGTTATAGCCCATATAACTTGGCTCAAATTATAATTTTTTTTTGCTAATTTAGAAATTCTTACATGACCAACATGCGCTGGATCAAATGATCCACCGAGTACACCAATCTTTTTATTTTCTAATTTGCCCTGAACCATAAACTTCATATTTATAACTTACTAACTGATTTAGACCGACAGGACCTCTTGGTGGCAAGGTGTTTGTTGAAATTCCAACCTCTCCACCAAAACCAAATTCTCCTCCGTCAGCAAATTGTGTTGATGAATTTTGAATAGCAATAGAGCTTTTTACATTCTTAATAAAGAATTTTGCTGTATTTTTGTTTTTGGTTACTATTGCATCTGTATGCATAGTTCCATATTTGTTGATATGGGCAACTGCTTCTTTGACATTATTCACTAATTTAACTGAAATAATCGGTGAAAGATGTTCTTTTGACCAAGTATTATTATTTGCAGGATATGTTTTGCCTTTAAATAATTTACTTATTTTTTTATCAGCTAAAATTTTACAACCGCTTTTAGCTAGTGAATTTAAAATTAAATTTACTGATTTTGATTTACTTTTATGTATTAAGAGAGTTTCAGTTGCACCACATATACTAGTATTTCTCAACTTAGCATTTAATACTATTTTGTTTGCCATATTATCTTCTGCTTCTTTATCAATATATGTATGACAAATTCCTTCCAAATGACCAATAACTGGAACCTTTGAAAGTTGTTTAACTTTTTTTACTAAATTTTTTCCGCCTCGTGGTATTACAACATCAATGGAGTTTTCCATTTTTGATAATAAATAATCGACGAGTTTTCTGCTCTTGTTATTTATAAACTGGACATAATTTTCGTTTACTTTATTTTTTTTTAGAGCTTTCCTAAATAAATTTACTAAAATTTTATTACTATTGTAGGCTTCGGAACCACCTCTTAATATAACAGCATTTCCAGATTTAAAACATAGTGCTGATACATCCGAAGTAACATTGGGTCTACTTTCAAATATTACACCTATAACTCCTATTGGTATTGTAACTCTTCTAATTTCAAGTCCATTTGGCCTTTTCCATTTGGAAGTTACTTGATCTATAGGATCTTTAAAAGAAGTAATAGTTTTAACAGAGTCAATTATACTTTTTAATTTATTATTACTAAGAGTGAGTCTTTGAATTAAGTTTTCTTTTAATTTTTTTCCTCTTGCATAAAAAATATCTTTCTTATTTTCGCTAATAATTTTATTCTTATTAATCTCAATTAATTTTACAAAATCTTTTAAAACTTTATTCTTTTTTTTTGGACTAATACTTGAATTCAAAGCTTTTCTAGAATTCAATCCAATTTTTTTAAGTAGTTTACTCATTAAATTTTAACCATATCATCTTTATGTATAACTTCAGACTTTGTAACATAGCCTAAAAGATTACTAATTTTGTTAGAATGTTCTCCTTTTATTTTGGATATCTCATCAGATGTAAAACTGCTCAACCCTCTAGCAAATTCTTTGTTATTTTTATCTAAAATTCTAACATGATCACCTTTAACAAATTTTCCTGAAACTTTTCTAATACCTGCAGCTAATAAACTTTTTCCATTTTTTAAAGCATTTAAAGCACCATCATCTATAATAATTTCTCCTTTTGGAGATATAGAGCTAATTATCCATTTTTTTCTTGCATCTAATTTAGATACTTTTGGCAAAAACCATGTCCCAGAATTATGTTCTAGTATATTTTTAATTGGTCTTTTAATTAAACCATTTGCAATAGCCATATAGCAACCCGAGACTTGACATACTTTTGCAGCATCAATTTTCGTTTTCATTCCACCAGTACCATACTCACTTGTGCTTTTACTTGAAAAATTTTCAATTTTAGAATCAATATTTTTTATTTCTTTAATCAATTTAGCATTTTTATGAATTTTTGGGTTTTTAGAATACAATCCATCAACATCAGACAATAATATTAAACAATCTGCACCTGATATTTGTGCAACTCTTGATGCTAATCTGTCATTATCTCCGTATTTAATTTCAGAAGTTGCAATACTATCATTTTCATTAACAACAGGTACAAAATTAAGCTCAAATAAGTTTTCGAAAGTTCTTTTAGCATTTATAGCTCTTCTTCTTTGTTCAGTATCTTCTAAAGTAATTAGAATTTGAGAAATATTTATTTTATTTGAGCTAAATGTCTTTTTAAAAAGATTCATTAATTCTATTTGTCCAATTGATGCAACAGCTTGACTTTTATCAAGCTTTAAAGTTTTTTTATTTAATTGTAATTTTTTACACCCTAAAGCAATTGCTCCAGAACTCACTATAACAATGTTTTTTTTAAGTTTTTGTAACTCTTTAATATCTTTAGCAAATTCCAAAAGCCATTTTTCTCTAATAATTTTATTGTCATTTATTAATAAAGATGAACCTATTTTTATTACTACAGTTTTGGAGTCCTTAAGATACATAGTTTACCAACTTTGACTTTATATCTGATACTGATTTTTTATCCATTGTTGACATTAAAAAGATATTTTTTTTTAATTTATTCTTGAGTTTTTTTATCTTGTCTTTTTTTTCCTCTTCATCAATTAAGTCAGTTTTATTTAAAACTACTATTTCTTTTTTTTTAACTAAATCTTTACTGTATTTTGATAATTCTTTTCTGACTTGATTGTAAGAAATAAATAAATCATCTTCAGTTATATCTATTAAATGCAGCAAAGTTTTGCACCTTTCTATATGTTTTAAAAACTTTATTCCAAGACCAGTTCCGGTATGAGCACCTTCAATTAAGCCTGGTATATCTGCTAAAGTAACTTCTTTGTCATCATAACTAGCAACACCAAGATTTGGATTAATTGTAGTAAATTTATAGTTTGCTATTTTTGGATTTGCACTCGTCATTGATGCAAGCAAGCTGGATTTCCCAGCATTGGGCAATCCTATGATACCGATATCAGCAATTGTTTTTAGTTGAAGCCAAATCCAAAATTCCTCTCCTTGACCCCCTTTTGTAAATTTCTTTGGGGCTCTATTGGTTGAGGACTTAAATCTTGTATTTCCAAATCCTCCTTTACCTCCGCTTGCTACTAAAAATTCCTCTTTCTGACTTTTAAAATCATAAATAAGTGTTTTATTATCTTCTTCAAATACTTGTGTTCCTAAAGGTACTTTTAAATATAAATCTTCACCACCTTTCCCAGTTTTGTTTTTTCCGCTGCCATCCTTTCCTCTTTCAGCTTTGAAGTGTTGTTGATACCTGTAATCAATCAAAGTATTAAGATTTCTTTCACTAATAAGAATTACAGATCCTCCTTTCCCTCCATCGCCGCCATCAGGGCCACCAAACTCTACAAATTTTTCCCTACGAAAACTTGGAGATCCCGACCCTCCGTTGCCAGCTTTTACATATATCTTAACTTGATCTAGAAATTTCATATAACAACTATGTGAGTGTTGTATCTATTAATTGGGCTTTACAGAAACGTAAGTTCTATCAGATTTTGATTTTTTAAACTCTACTTTACCTTTAACAACTGAAAATATCGAATGGTCTTTACCCATGCCAACATTTTCTCCAGGAAATATTTTAGTTCCCCTTTGTCTTACAATAATGTTGCCAGGCACAACCATCTCGCCACCATATTTTTTCACACCAAGTCTACGACCTGCACTATCTCTTCCGTTTCTTGACGATCCACCTGCTTTTTTCGTTGCCATAAATTACTTTTTATTTAGCTGCTTCCTTAGTTTCAACTGTTTTTTTTGATGGTATTTCTTTTCTTTTTTCTGCTTCAGAAATAACTTTACCATCTTTTGAATAGATTTTACTTATTCTTACCATTGTAAATTTTTGTCTATGACCATTTTTTCTTCTCGAATTTTGCCTTCTCCTTTTTTTAAAAATAAGAACTGTTCTATTTTTTCCATTTTTTATTAATTCAGCTTCAACTTTAGCTCCACTAATTGTCGGCTCTCCTAACTCTAAATTTTTATCATCTCCGTAAGCTAGTATTTCATTAAACTCTATTTTTGAATTTTCTTTTGAATCTTCGAGCTTTTCAACTTTGAGAATCTCTCCAGCTTTCACTTTATACTGTTTACCACCTGTTTGAATTACCGCGAATGACATAGTTAGCCCTAATTTTTATAGTCAGCAATATAGTCTGGGTTGCATCATAGTCAAGGTTAATAACTTAGAAATTATCCTTTAAATCCCTCAATTTTTTGAAATTTTCTAGATCGTTTGACTTAAGAAAAATGTTACAATTAAGTTCCTCACCAATCGTCGATGGCATACTAGTTTTACCTTGTTTAATTTTTTCTTTAATTTCTTTAATTTTGTTTAGTAATTCATTGTTATTGGAATCTTGTGCTAAACAAAATTCAGAATTCTTTAAAGTATATTCATGTCCACAATAAATTTTTGTATCTTTATCTAAATTTTTTAAAACTTGTAGTGAGTTGTACATTTGCTCATAACTCCCTTCAAAAATTCTTCCACATCCCATAGAGAATAAAGTATCTCCTGTAAAAATTAACTTATTTTTAAAAAAATGAAAACAGATATGACCTATTGTATGGCCAGGGACATGATATATTTTTGCTTCAAAAATATCCTTCTTCCAAATTTCACCATCACTTAAGCAAATATCAATTTGAGGTATTCTATTTTTATCTCCAATATAACCTATTACTTCTGCATTAAATTTTTTTTTTAATTCTTCATTCCCGCCAACATGGTCATGATGATGATGTGTATTTAATATATATTTTAAATTTAATTTATTTTTCTGTAAATAATTTATAATTGGATCTGCTTCACCAGGATCAACAACACAACAATTTCTATTAGCTTCATTAATTAAAATGTAAGAAAAATTATCTTCCAGACACTTAATAATTTCTACTTTCATTTAACTTTCTATTAAAAATATACCTAAATGAGAGTCAAGATTTTTATAATTTAAATTTGATTTATTTATTTCTGAAATTCGACTTTTTTTTAAAGCGATAGACTTAAATATTTTAATATTCTTACTACTGCAAAAATTATAAAAATCTTTAATTGTGCACATATGTAAATTTGGTGTATTGTACCATTCATGAGGTAAATTTTCTGTTACAGGCATTGTGCCTTTAAACAATAATTGTAGTCTAACTCTCCAGTAACCAAAATTAGGTATAGTAACAATTACTTTTTTTCCTACTTTTAGTAATTCATTAATTACTAATTCAGGATTAAGAAAAGCTTGTAATGTTTGGCTTAAAATAACGTAATCAAAAGACGATTTAGGAAATTGTTTTAAATCGCTTTCAGCATTCCCCTCAATTACAGTTAATCCTTTTGATAAACAATTTTGAACTTTTTCTTTAGAGATTTCTAGTCCACGAATATCTTTAGTTTTGTTTTCTTGTAAAAATTTCATCAAGTCTCCATTGCCACAACCGACATCTAGAACTCTAGTATTTTCCTCTATCAAATTAGATATAATGTTAAATTCTTCTTTCATTTATAACTTTGTAGGTTGAATTAATATAATCGCCAAGTGTCTTTAGGAAACTTGGAACATCGAGCAAAAATGAGTCATGCCCCTTATCAGATTCTATTTCTACAAATCCGACATCTGCACCAATAGAATTTAGTGCTATAACTATTTCTCTATTCTCCGATGTTGGATACAACCAATCTGATGTAAATGATATTACAAAAAATTTTGTTTTAGTTTCTTTGAATGCATCAGATAAGTTTCCTTTGTACTGTTTGGATAAGTCAAAATAATCCATTGCACGAGTTATATATAAATAACTATTAGCATCAAATCTATCAACAAACACAGATCCTTGGTATCTAAGATAACTCTCAATTTGAAAATCTGCCTCAAATCCATATCTTAGGCTATCCCTATCTTGCAATTTTCTTCCAAATTTTTCCTGCAATCCTTTTTCAGAAAGATAAGTAATATGTGCTGCCATTCTTGCTACCGCTAACCCTTTGTCAGGATTTAATTTGTAATTACTATAAAATCCATTTTCCCACTTACTGTCAGCCATAATTGCCTGTCTTCCTAATTCATTAAACGCTATGTTTTGTGCCGAGTGACTAGATGTGCAAGCAATCGGTATTGCAAGTTTTGCTTTATCTGGAAAATTGGCAACAAATTGAAGTACTTGCATTCCACCCATTGAACCACCTACTACAGCAAAAAGTTTTTCAATTTCTAAATATTTAATTAGCTCATATTGAGCGTTAACCATGTCGTTAATAGTTATAATTGGAAAATCAGTTCCTATTTGTTTACCAGTGGACTCATTTATTGTGCTAGGTCCGTAAGATCCCATGCAGCCTCCAATAACGTTTGCACAAATCACAAAAAATTTATTTGTATCAATTGGCTTATTTTCTCCAACAACATAACTCCACCAACCATCTTTATTAGTTATTGGGTTTTTTCCAGAAACATATTGATCTCCAGTCAAAGCATGGAAAACTAATATTGCATTACTTTTTTCACTGTTTAATTCCCCATATGTCTCATATGCTATTGGAAAGTTATTAATTTCCTTACCACAATCCAATTTAAGGGGATTTGATATAATTATTTTTTTTGTATCAATATTCTTATTCATAATAATTGTACTGATTGAATTGTGAGAAAAAAAACATTTTAGCGGTTTTTTTATAGCGCTCGCAATTCAGTATAAATCAGCGCATGCAGCTTTTACTTCAAAGGAATTTATATGTCAAATATTGCTCAATTAATTATTGTTTTATCTAGTTAAAAGACTATTTATAGTGAAATATTTACTATGACATTGCTAAGATTTAAAAACATAAAATTACAGAGTTACAAACCAGGAAAATCCTTATTGGCTGGTAATAAAAATATTATTAAGTTATCTGCAAATGAATCTGCTTTAGGTGTCAGTAAAAATGTCGAAAAAATTGTTAAGTCTAAATTTGATATATCAAAATATCCAGACAGTAAATTTTCGGAATTAACACAAAAAATATCAAAGAAGTATAATTGTGATAAATCCAAGATAATTTGTGGCTCTGGTTCTGACGAAGTAATTCAAATGCTTTGTCAATTGTTCCTTAGAGAAAATGATGAAGTTGTTGTTCCTCAGTACAGTTTCCTCATGTATAGGATATACTCCAAAATCGTTGGGGCAAATGTAAAATTAGCTAAAGAAATTAATTTTAAAGTTTCAGTTAAAGAAATTCTTAAAAAGACATCAAAAAAAACAAAAATTGTTTTTATTGCAAATCCAAATAATCCAACAGGCACTTATTTAACAAAAAACGAGCTATTAGACTTAAGGAGAAGATTAAATAAAAATATTTTATTGGTTGTTGATGATGCATATTTTGAATATATGAAGAATAAAGATTACAAATCTGGAATTGAGTTATTTAAAAACTCTAAAAATGTATTTATTTTAAGAACATTTTCAAAAATCTATGGTCTAGCTTCATTAAGGATAGGCTGGGGATACGGTGATAAATCTATAATTAAAGAATTATATAAAATTAAACCACCTTTTAACGTAAATAAATTTGCTCAAATTTGTGCTGTTGAATCACTTAAAGATGATAAATTTGTTAAAAAGTCAGTAATACATAATCTTAAATGGTGCAAAAAAATTAAAAATGAGATGTTAAAATATAATATTGGTACAAACAAAATATCTGGAAATTTCTTTTTGTTAGATTTCAAAAAAGCAAAATTTACCGCAGACACAACTTTAAAAAAATTACAGAAATATGGAATTATACTAAGAGAAATGAATTCATATGGCATAAAAAATTGTCTAAGACTTACAATTGGCAACACAAAAGAAAACCAAATATTCCTTAAAAGAATGAATACTATTTTTAAAAATGTTTAATAATATTCTTATTATTGGTTGCGGATTAATAGGCTCATCAATATTAAAGGCTTCAATACAAAAAAAAATTTCTAAAAATTTTTTTGTATTTGAAAAGTCTAAAAAATATAGATCTATTATTAAAAAATTTAACAAAAAAATTAAATTTTTAACAAGGTTAGATAAAAATTTAAATAAAATTGATCTTGTGATTTTAAGCACTCCTATGAGTGAATATCCTAAATTTTTTTCGTCATTAAATAAAAATCTCAATCATAATTCAATTATAACTGACGTTGGTTCAACAAAAAAAAATCTAATTTCTTTAAAAAAAAAAAAATTATCAAAAAATCTTGATTGGGTGATGAGTCATCCTATCTCAGGATCCGAAGTTAGTGGGCCCAAATATGGTAATGCTAATTTGTTCAAAAACAAGTGGTGCATAATAATAAAAGATAAAAATGTTCTAAAACAAAAAAAAGTAGAGAGATTTTGGAAATCTTTAGGATCTAAAATAATTATTATGAACCCCGATGATCATGATAAAATTTTTTCAGTCACTAGCCATCTACCTCACTTGATTGCTTACAATTTAATAAAAACTGCTCAGGATTTTCAGAAAAAAAAGAATAAAAATTTGATTAAATTTAGTGCAGGTGGATTAAGAGATTTCTCAAGAATTGCTGCTTCCAACGAAATAATGTGGAGAGACATATTTTTCGAGAATAAAACTAATATGATTGAAGCAATAAATCTTTTTATGAAAAATTTAAAAGATTTTAAGAAGAATATAAGTAAGAAAGAAAATTCAAAGATAATAAAAAAATTAATCAATTCGAAAGTAGTAAGAAAACAAATAATTTCTCAAAAACAAGATATTTCTAAACCTGATTTTGGTCGAGAGTAATTCAGATCCTTGTTACTTTCTTTACATCTAATTTCGCCGTTTCTTTAATTAGTTTTATCGTTTTTTTAATTGGCATTATGATCACTCTTTTTTTTGGACCATAAGCGTGGATAAGATCATTTGTATTGATGCATATAGCAACATGTCCTTTCCAAAAAATAATATCACCTTTTTTAAATTTTTTTTTGTATCCCACACCTTTTTTTAATTTAACTTGATCAATCGTATCTCTTGGAAAAAAATTATTATTAAATTTATAAAATATTTGTAATAGAGCTGAACAATCAATTCCTTCGAATGTTTTTCCACCCCATTTATATTTACAATTTAGAAAACTTTTAAATATCTTTACAAAATCAGAATTTTTTTTTTGGATTGGAAATATGTCTTTTGATCTTAGCCATTTATCTTTCTTATACATAATGAAATTTTGATCCTTTTTTAAAATTTGTATTTTGCTCGTAAATGGTAAAAACTTTTTTGATTTCTTTTTTTTATTACCTAAATAAATTCTAGCTTTTAAAATTCCAACTTTGTGAGTTGGATTGAATTTTTCGTAGCTATCAATTTTTTTTATAAAGCCTGAATATTTGTCATATGAAGTCTTTATTTTAAAATAATTATTTTTTTTACTAATTATTTTAAAACTCTCACCGTAGATAAGTTGAGAGCTAACATTAGAGTTCTTCTTTGGTTCCTCTAATATATCGACAAAAGGCTCTTTTAAAAAAAAACTATTTTGCACCAATTTTAATTTTATTCCTTATAAACCATAAACAAATTAAGGATGGGATGACCATTAAAGTAGTAATTATAAAAAAGGTTCCCCAGTCTCCATTTAGCCAATCAACTAAAGCACCCGATGAAGAAGCAAGTGTCGTTCTTCCTGCAGTTCCAATTGAAGCTAGAAGTGCATACTGTGTAGCGGTATAAGTCCTATCCACTAAAAGAGAGATAAAGGCTACGAAAGCAACAGTTGCAAATGCTGCAGATATATCATCAGCGATAACCGCTAAAGCAAACAACCATTCAGATTTTCCTGACCACGCGAGAGCAGCAAATAATAAATTTGTTGCTGCCATAAATCCACCAGCAACAAACATTGTTTTTATTGTGCCAGCTCTCATAGCAAATATTCCACCTAATAATGTAAATACAACTGTCGTTATCCAGCCTAGAGTTTTAGAGTATATCGCTATTTCACCTTTTGAAAATCCTACCTCTTTATAAAAAACTATGGACATTCTTCCAAGAAAGGCTTCTCCAATTTTAAAAAGAAAGACAAAGCCAAGGATTCCAACTGCAATTGAGAAACCATTTTTTTTGAAGAAACTAATTATTGGACCTCCTATTGTACCAGTAATATAAGCAACAAATTTTGTTATTACATTATTTGATCCAAGTTTTGATTGTATTATTTCGTCTGTTTCTTTTTGTTTGTTTTGCCTATCTGTTGTTATAGGCTCGTGTATAAACATTAAACCTATATTCATCAGGATTACTACAACGCCAAGAACTAAAAAAGTAGTTTGCCAGTAATCTTCAATTCCAATGTTTTGAAAAAATTCGGCAGTAAACAATGCTATAACACCACCTAACTTATATCCGGTCCACCATCCAACTACAGCCATAGCAGCACCTGCTGCCATAGATTTTCCTTCATCAGCATTAATTTGTTCGATTCTCAACGCATCAACTGTAATATCTTGTGTAGCCGAAGCAATTGCTATAACTAATCCAACACTAATTAGTAACGCCAAATTTTCTGTAGGGTTAATAAAACTCCAAACAATTAAACTAAATAAAATTATAATTTGCATAAGGACAATCCAGCCTCGTCGATGCCCTAATCTTTTTGTTAAAAATGGAATTTGTATTCTATCAATTATTGGTGCCCACAAATAATTAAAGGCGTACACCCCAAATATTAAACCTGCCCATCCAATAGTTGATCTACTTAAACCTTCTTCTTTTAGCCAAAGGCTTAAACTGCTGGCAATTAAAACCCAAGGAAATCCACTAATTGCACCAAGAAGTAATATTCTTAGCATTCGAATATCCTTGTAAACTAAAATAGATTCTGACCAGGTTTGTTTTTTTTCAAACATTAATATTTTCTCCAAAAAGATGGAATAAATAATACTAGAATTGCAAATAATTCCAACCTTCCAAGTATCATTGCAGCACTGAGAACCCATTTAGAAAAATCAGACAGGCTTGAAAAACTTCCGTTTGGACCAATAATATCACCTAAACCTGGACCAACATTTGAAATTGACGTGGCAGCTGCTGAAATTGCAGTAATAAAATTTAATCCATCAAGCGATAAAAGCGCAGTCACAACAAAAAATATTAATATATAAAGAAATATAAAAGAAATAATTGAGTCCATAAATTTTTCATCCACATTATTATTTTGATATTTAATTTTGAAAATTCCTCGAGGGTAAATTATTTTTTTCAGCTGGTTTGATATGAATTGATACAAAATTTGAACTCTAAAAATCTTTATTCCGCAAGTTGTAGAGCCTGCACAGCCTCCAATGAACATTAAAATTATGAAGTATACTAGTGGAAATTGACCCCAATTACTAAAATTTTCTGTAGCATACCCTGTTCCAGTTAAAATAGAAATTATATTAAAGCTAACAGACAAAAAACTTATCTCAGTTAAGCTTTTATTTATAACAGATAAATAAAAAAACATTAAAAGAATTGAAATAATAACCAAAATTATAAAAGTTTTTATTTGTGTGTCTTTGAAAAATATTTTCTTATCTCCAGCCAAGTATTTGATGTAACTAATAAAAGGTATACTTCCAAGAATAATAAATATTATTGCATTAATTTCTATTAACGAGCTGTTAAAATAACCTATAGATTCATTATAATTTGCAAAACCTCCAGTCGCTATTGTTGTCATAGCATGCACGATGCTATCAAAAAAACTCATCCCAAATATAAAATAAAAAAAAGCACAAGTTAAAGTTAATAAGGAATATATAGACAATAATCTCAAAGAAACTTCTTTAGTTTTAGGAAAAATTTTTTCAGAAGTATCATTAGATGAAATATTGAAAAGTTGCATACCCCCTATATTCATTAAAGGCATTAAAGTGATTGCCATTACGATAATTCCAATACCACCAAACCACTGTAACATTCCTCTCCAAAGTAATATCGCTTTAGACGTTTCATTTAGATTCGTGATAATTGTAGATCCTGTTGTTGTAATACCAGACATGCTCTCAAAAAACGCATCTGTAAAACTCAAATCCGTACTAGAAAAAATTAAAGGTAAAGAACCAAATATAGCAATACTTAACCACGAAAGTGCTGTGAGCAAAAAAGCTTGAGGTAAACTTATCTTTTTATCGTGATCATAATTAGAAATGAAAAATAAAAATCCAAAAACAATAGTAACAATCATTGATCCGATAAATCCTGCATCAATTTGATCAAATATTAATTGAACCAAAATAGGTACAATCATTGAAAGACCTAAAATAATTTGCAAAACCCCTAATGTAAAAAAGACAGTTTTATAATTGGACATTTTGAATGGACATTATTTTATGGTAAATAAATTTCAACTCTATATGAATTATTAAAAAGGCTGATATTAAGGATATTTAAGTAGTTGTGATAGACAAAACAAATTTTGACAAAACAAACGCCTGGCCATTTGTTGAGGCTAAAAAGCTATTAAGAGAGAGAAAATCGAACATAGAGAAAAAAAATAAAATAGTTTTACAAACTGGTTATGGTCCTAGTGGTCTACCACATATAGGTACATTTGGAGAAGTTGCAAGGACGACAATGATTGTCAACGCTCTTGATCATTTAACAGATATTCCAAAGGAAATTATTACATTTTCTGATGATATGGATGGTCTTAGAAAAGTACCTGAAAATGTTCCAAATCAAGAAAAGCTCAAAAATAATCTTCACAAACCTTTAACGGATGTCCCTGATCCATTTGAAAAGTTTAGTAGTTTTGGAGAACATAATAATAATATGTTGAAACAATTTCTTGATAATTTTAAATTTAAATATTCATTTAAAAGTTCTACAGAACTCTACAAGTCTGGTTATTTTAATGACACCCTAAAATTAGTTCTAGAAAATTATGAAAAAATTATGGAAATAATTCTTCCAACTTTAGGCAAAGAAAGACAGAAAACCTATTCCCCCTTTTTACCAATATGCCCAGAAACTGGAAAAGTTCTTGAAATACCTGTTTTAGAAATTGATTCTAAATCTTCTAAAATCATATTTGATAATAATGGATCAAAATTGGAAAAAAGTATTTTAGACGGGAACTGCAAATTGCAATGGAAAGTTGATTGGGCAATGAGATGGTACGCTTTAGATGTTGATTTTGAAATGTATGGAAAGGATTTAATTGAGAGTGCAATTCTTTCAACTAAGATTATTAAAACATTAGGTAAATCTAACCCATCTGGTTTTGCGTATGAACTTTTTTTGGACGAAAAAGGTGAAAAAATATCTAAATCAAAAGGTAATGGAGTAACTATAGATGAATGGCTGAATTATGCATCTCCTCAAAGTCTATCTCTTTACATGTATCAAAATCCAAAAAGAGCAAAAAAATTGTACAGAGAAGTTGTTCCAAAAGCTGTTGATGAATATCTAGATTTTATAGAAAAAGGAAAAACTCAAAATGATTTACAGAAGTTAATGAATCCAGTTTGGCATGTACATAATGGATCAATGCCAGAGGAAAATACAATTATGACTTTTTCAATGCTTTTAAATTTAGTTGAAACAAGTAATGCGGACAGCAAACAATTACTTTGGAAATTTGTAAAAAAATACAAGTCAGAAATTAATGAAAATGATCATCCAATTTTTGATAATTTAATTGAATATGCAATAAAATATTTCAATGATGTTATAAAAACAAAAAAAATTTACAAAACTCCAAATGAAAAAGAGAAAGTTGCACTGAAAGCATTAATTAAGTCTTTAGATAATTGTAATGATAAAATGGCTCCTGAAGATATTCAGACAAATATTTTTACCGTAGGAAAAGAAAATGGTTATAAAGAAAATTTAAGAGAATGGTTTAAGCTTATCTATGAGGTTGTATTTGGTGACGAAAATGGACCCAGAATGGGCTTCTTCATTAGTTTTTTTGGAGTAAATGAAACCAAAGAATTGATAAGAAAAAAGGTTGAAAATGTTTAATCTTATAAGACCTTTTATATTTAAATTTAGCCCTGAAGTTGCACACTCGCTAGCAATAAAGGCTTTAAAGTTAAATCAGATACCAGCTATAGATAAAACAACCAGAGTTACTATCCAAACTAAATTTTTAAACAAAACCTTAAATTCTCCTCTAGGTGTAGCTGCTGGATTTGATAAAAATGCAGAAGTTTACAATCCTCTATACAAACTAGGATTTGGTTTTGTTGAGGTAGGTACAATTACACCTAAACCACAAATAGGAAATCCGAAGCCAAGAGTGTTCAGATTGGAGGAAGATGAGGCTTTAATTAATAGACTTGGATTTAACAATATTGGATCAGAAGAAAGTAAAAAAAATATTGAAAATAATTCACCTAATGGATTACTTGGTATTAATATAGGACCTAATAAAGATACTGAAAACAGAGTTGAAGATTATTTAATTTGTTTCAGAAAATTTCATAATTTAGCAGACTATATTACAATTAATATCTCTTCTCCTAACACAGAAAATTTAAGAAACTTTCACAAAAATGAAGAGTTAGATAATCTTTTAAAATGCATAAATGAAGAAAAGAAAAATTTAAATTCAAATGTGCCAATAGCAGTCAAAGTATCTCCTGATATTGATGAAAAAAGTATTGATGAAATCTCAGAACTTTTTTTAAAATATAATGTTCAAATAGTTATAGTTTCAAATACGACAGATAGAAATAGAGAAAATATATCTAATATAAATAAATTAGAGAAAGGCGGTTTGTCTGGAAAACCACTTGAAAATATCTCTAATGAATTGATTAATAAATTTTTTAAATTAGTTGGAAAAAAAATCTTAATAATTGGAGTTGGAGGCGTTGACTCTGCCGATGGCGTTTTTAATAAAATTGTAAGCGGTGCAACTCTTGTGCAATTGTATACAGGTATGGTTTATAAAGGACCAACTATTGCTTCAAAGATTAATAAAGATCTCGACGAAATTGTAAAAAGAGAAGGTTTTAAAAATATTTCTGAAGCTATTGGAACAAAAAATTAATCTTGACTGGTATTCTTTAAGACCATATACATCTTGAAAATTTATGTCTAAAAAATGCGAACTTACTGGTAAAATCCCTCTAAAAGGCCATAATGTTAGTCACGCTAACAATAAAACTAAGAGAAGATTTCTTCCAAATTTAAAGAAAGTAAAATTTAAAAGTGAACTTTTAAAAAAATCTATGAGATTAACAGTTTCAAATGCAGGTGTTAGATCTGTAGATAAAAAAGGTAGCTTTGATAATTTCTTAAAATCTGCAAAATCAAGAGATTTATCGTTAAGATTAAAAAAGCTTAAAAAATCAATAATCGCAAAAACAGCATAATGAATAAAGTTTTCCTTACTCTCTCATTTTTAATGGGATTGGTTGTGCTAGCATCTAATTATTTAGTTCAATTTCCTATAAAATATTACGGTTTAGAGGAAATTTTAACTTACGGTGCTTTTAGTTATCCAATTGCATTTTTAATTACAGATTTAGCCAACAGATCCTTTGGAAAATTAGTAGCTAGAAAAATTGTCTATATAGGCTTCACAATTGGAATTTTGTTTACTTTAATATTTTCAACTAATTTTACTGATCTTATTTCTATAAGAATAGCAATTGGTTCAGGAACAGCTTTTATAATTGCTCAACTTTTAGATGTTCAGATATTTGATCAATTAAGACAAAAAAAGTGGTTTATAGCACCTTTAACATCTTCTTTGATAGGTTCAACTGTTGATACTTTTTTATTTTTCTCAATATCATTCTATGGAACGGGAATTCCTTGGGTAACTTTATCGTTAGGAGATCTTGCGGTAAAAATATTTGTAGCTCTTGTAATGTTGATACCTTTTAGATTATTACTCGGCACACTAAAAGCAGCATAACTAAATTTTAGGTTCTTGTTGGGTCATGCAATGTATTGCACCAAATCCCCATATCAATTTGCTACAGTCAACTGTTTCGATTTTTCTATTTCTAAAGTAATTTTTGAAAATTTTAATTGCAATATTGTCTTCTTTTACTTTGAATATTGGAAGAATTATTTTTTTATTACAAATATAAAAATTCATATAACTTGCAGGAACTCTTGTATTCTCAATATAAATTGGTGAAGGCATAGGAACTTTTATAATTTTGAATTTCTTTCCTTTCTCACATTTACTTTCTTTCAATATATTTAAATTCTTATTTAAGTTTTTGTAATTTATATCTTTTTTATTATTTTCAACCGCAGTCATAATCGTATTTCTTGAAACAAATCTTGATATGTCATCAACATGTCCATGCGTGTCATCGCCAGCAATTCCTTTTTTAAGCCATATAAAGTTTTTTATATTTAAGTATTTATTAAACATTTTTTCGTAGTCTTTTTTTTTAAAATTTTTATTTCTTTCTTGAATTTTGCTTAACAAACATTCTTCAGTTAATAAAATTGTACCTGAGCCATTTACATCAAATGCCCCTCCTTCCATGATTATTTTTCTAATTCTGCCTTTTTTTTTGATTATTGGATCAATCTTTTTAAAATTAGCAATTTTACTAATACTATTATTGATTTTATTGTCATTTTTATAATTTTTATACTTTGACCATCCGTTAAAACCAAAATTTAGTATTACTTTTTTCTTTTCGACCTTGTTTGTTATAAATATGGGTCCAGAATCTCTTAACCATATTCTATCAGTTTTAATATAGTGGAAGTTGATATTTTTAATTTTATTAAGTTTTATTAATTTTTTTATATTTTTTATATTTTTGCTAACGATTAAGTTAATTTTTTGATTTTTTGAAATTTTTTTTATAATCTTTAAAATTACTTCAGGAATAAATTGATATAATCCAGGCCAATCATTTTTATTATAAGGCCAAGCAATCCAAACTGAATTTTGAGGCTCCCATTCAGCCGGCATTCTAAATCCATTAAAGTTTTCATTCATCTGCAGGATTTTTTAGTATGCCTTTATAAAAATCGATTCTTCTATCTCTTAAAAAAGGCCAATGCTCTCTGGCTGAATCAATTTTTTTATAGTTTATTTCACGAATTAAAATTTCTTCTTTTTTATTCCCAAGTTTTCCAATTATTTGCCCACTAGGATCTATGATCATTGAGTTTCCCCAGAATTCTATTTTCTTCTTACCTTTTTTTTCTGTTCCAACTCTATTTATAGCAACCACATAAGTACCATTTGCGATTGCGTGAGATTTTTGCATTGTTATCCAAGAGTCTAGTTGAGATTTTCCAAATTTTTTTTTCTCTTTAGGATGCCATCCAATAGCAGTAGGGTAAAAAATTATTTGTGCACCTTTAAGTGCAGTCAATCTTGCAGCTTCTGGAAACCATTGATCCCAACAAATTAAAGGTCCAATTTTACCAAATTTTGTTTTAACAGATTTAAAACCTAAATCTCCAGGAGTAAAATAAAATTTTTCATAATAACCAGGATCATCTGGTATATGCATTTTTCTATATTTCGATAAAATTTTACCTTTCTCGCTAATAACGATACTAGTATTATGATAGAAGCCATGTGTTTTTTTTTCAAATAATGAAATCATTAATACTATTTGTAAATCTTTGGCTAATTCACAAAATATTTTTGTAGTTCTGCCAGGTATTTTTTCCGCTAGCTTAAAGTTGGAATGACTTTCTGTTTGACAAAAATAATTTGATAAAAATAGTTCTGGCACACAAATTATTTTAGCTTTTTTTGATGCTGCTTTTTTTATATTTTTAATAGCTGAATTTATATTTTTTTGAATATTATCTGAAATTTTACTTTGAATAATTCCAATTTTTACTTTTTTGATCATCAATCAAAATATTTTGGAAAAGTTTTTTCTGTCTCTATTTTTCCACTCTCCAGTATGATAGGCGTCACTTGCTATTAATGGTAAAACACTGGTAGCTTCAGCAAATACCATTTGTTCTTTGGTAGTATCAACCTTACCCCATGAACTTGCTTCTTTTAATGTTGAACTACTGCAAGCTCCATCTCTTGAGTCAGCAACAGTAATTTGTATTGCATATTTGTGCATATCTACATTTTTTCCCAAAAGTTCAGCACAAATTACCGTGTCTTGTATAAAGTTTTTAGGAACTCCACCACCAATCATAAATAATCCCGATCCTTTAGATTTAATTTTAATCTCTGTTAATTCTCTAAATTCTCTAATTGAGTCTATTGTAATATGATTTTTTGGATTTCTCTCTTGATGCATGACTAATCCAAAACCTGCACTTGAGTCTGTAAATGCAGGACAGAATATAGGTACATCGTTATCAAAAGCTGTTTCAATTAAAGAACCTTTCTTTTTAGAATTAGTTTTTAGATATTTGCCAATCTCTTTAATAAATTCTCTCGATGTGTAAGACTTCGGCTCAAGTTTGTCTGCTATTTCTCCTATTGTTTTATCACAAACCTGGAGCTCCTCTTCATCGATGTAAGTATCATAAATCCTATCTATATAATTGTCTCTAAGTTCATTATCATTTTGATATTGTGATCCTTGGTAATGTTTAAATCCAAGCGCTTCAAAAAAATCCATATCTATTATAGATGCTCCAGTTGCTACAATTGCATCTACCATGTTGTATTTAACCATATCTCTATAAATATGCATACATCCAGCGGCAGAAGTAGACCCTGCAAGAGTTAAGAATATTGTACAATCTTTATCTTTAAGCATTTCATTATATATCTTGGATGCATTAGCAGTTTCTCTTGAAACAAAAGACATTTTTTCCATAGAAGATATAATTTTTCTAGAGTCAAAAGATGTAATATCAATATGTTCAACCTCTTTACTTAAAAAGTCTTTTTTTCTGTTATGATTAAGATTTTTTGTATCTGACATTATGCAACAAGAAACTCTTTATTTGTTTCTTTGTCATACATCGTCATTATTGGATCATCACAAACTTCGTAAATACTATCAGAATAATATCCATTAAATTGAGTTCTAAATGTCAATCCGTATGCTCCTAATTGACCTAATTCAATGTAATCACCTTCTTTAATATTATTAGGTAGAATAAAAGGTCCCTTCATATAATCCATGCTATCACATGTTGGTCCATAAAAATCAAATGAAGTCAATTTTTTTGATATAATTCTTCCACTTGTAATTATCCTTGATGGATAAACTATATTAGGCACACCTGCATCAAATAAAGTTCCGTATGTTCCATCATTAATATATAGCTTTTGTTTTTTTCTTAAGTTTACTCTCACAATTGTCGAACCACTTTCTGCAACAATTGCTCGACCTGGCTCACATATAATTTCTGGTTTTTTTTCTAATTTTAATTTATTTAATGAATTTTTTATTTCCTCAAAATAAGAGTCTAATGATTGAGGAACTAAGTCAGGATAGATTGTTGGAAATCCTCCACCTATATTTATAACATCTGGAACTATTTTTGTTTTTTTTATTATATATTTAATTTCATTAATCCCTTTTGAATAGGATATTGGATGCATACATTGCGAACCCACATGAAAACTTAATCCTATTTTTTTTGCATACTGTTTTGTTAATCTATAAAGCCCTATTGCTTCAGAAGTTTGTGCGCCAAATTTTTTAGATAAATCTATTTCTGCGTGTTCATTAGAAACTGCAACTCTCACAAATAACTCTAAATCCTTAGCTTGATTAGTACTATTAAGAATTTTTATTAATTCATCTTTTGTATCTATTGAAAAAGTCTTAATATTATATTTGAAATATGCTTCGTTTATACTTTCCTTGCTTTTTACAGTATGCATGTAGGAGCATTTTGCATCTGGGCTAACACTTCTAATTGCCTCAACTTCTTTAATTGAAGCGATATCAAAATCATTAATTCCGCTTTCCACGATAGTTTTTAATACTAATGGATGCGGGTTAGTTTTAACTGCATATAGGATTTTACCAGGAAATTTATTCTGAAAAAATTTAGAAGCTATGTTTATAGAATCTCTTCTAATACAATAAACAGGTTCTGTTGGTTTCAGTTGATTTACTAATTTATCAACTGATTTAAATTTTTGCATTTAAAGCTCCAAAAAAAATTTAACAAAAAAAACCGGCATAACTGCTATGCAAGTTTATATAAAACGAGCATTTATGCTGAAAATGAGCCAATGTAAAGTAAAAATGTACCCTTGAAATAATTTAGAATGTTTCCATATAAGGTCCATGCCAGAAGCAGAAGTATTAAAAAAAATAACAGAATTTGAGGATAAATCTCTACTTATAGTAGATGATGATAACCCTTTTAGAGAAAGACTAGCTCGAGCAATGGAGAAAAAGGGCTTTTCTGTTTCACAAGCAGAGGGTGTAAAAATTGGAATAGAGTCTGTGAAATCAAAAAAACCTGCTTTTGCAGTTGTTGACTTGAGACTAAACGATGGAAACGGACTAGAAGTTGTAAAAGAAATCCAGAAAAATAACTCAGAGAGCAGAATAGTTATGCTTACTGGTTATGGAAATATACCAACTGCAGTAGCAGCCATTAAAGAAGGTGCAATAGACTATTTAGCTAAACCAGCAGATGCAGATGACGTAGAAAAAGCACTTTTAGCTGATCCAAATAAAAAAGCTGCTCCACCAGAAAATCCAATGTCCGCTGATAGAGTTAAATGGGAACATATTCACAGAGTTTTTGAATTATGTAACAGAAATGTATCTGAGACTGCAAGAAGACTTAAAATGCATCGAAGAACACTTCAAAGAATTCTATCAAAAAGATCTCCAAGGTAATTCTAAATATATTTTCTAAGTTTAATAATTTTATTAACTAAAGCTGTTAGTAATAATATCTTAAATAATTCAGCATAAAGAAATGGGTAAACACCAAATTCTAATATTGGTTTATCCCAACCGATTAAATTTCCAAGCCACAAAATACCCAAAATATATATTACTGATGTTGCAATTATAATTTTTAAAAAATTTAATATATGGTTTTTATCGTATGTAAATATGCCTGCTATCAGACATGCAAATATAAAACCTATTAAATATCCCATTGTGGGACCAACAAAATAAGCTAATCCTATTCCTTTCTCTGGTGAGTTAGAAAATACCGGTAATCCCATAATTCCTTCTATCAAATAAAAAACTACCGAAAGTACCCCGACTTTATATCCAAAGGAAATTCCTAAAAACAAAACTATAAATGTTTGCATAGTCATAGGAACTGGATAAAAAGGTATTTTAATTTTTGCAGATATTGTCAATAAAATAGAACCTATTAATGCAAATATTATGATTTTAATTATTTTATTATTAGAAATTGAATTTACTAATTCCATTAGCTTTAAATTACTATTTTAATAAAGTTTAATCCACTAATATTTATTAACAGGATGTTTTATTCTTACTATAATACGTCAATTTATTATAAATTAAATTATGGGTAAAATTAAAAAAACAGATCATTTCTATCTTATTGATGGGTCCGGATACATATTTAGAGCCTATTATGCATTGCCACCATTAACACGAAAAAGTGATGGTTTGCCAGTAGGAGCAGTAAGTGGATTTTGCAACATGCTGTTTAAATTATTAGAGGACTCTAAATCTAGCGAAAATTTAGAAAAACCAACTCATTTTGCAGTAATCTTTGACTCTGCAAGAAAGAATTTTCGAAACGAAATATATTCAGATTATAAAGGAAATAGGTCTGATGCTCCCGATGATCTAATTCCACAATTCGATTATATTAGAAAGTCAGTATTAGCATTCAATTTACCCTCTATAGAAATGTTAAATTACGAGGCTGATGATTTGATAGCCACCTATGTAGAGCAAATATTAGACGAAGGTGCAAAGGTTACAATTGTATCATCTGACAAAGATTTAATGCAACTTTTCAAAAAAAAGGTTCGTATATACGATCCAATGAAGAATAAATTTATATCTAATGACGATGTAATCAATAAATTTGGGGTTGGTCCGGATAAAGTAATTGATGTTCAATCACTAGCAGGGGATAGTACAGACAATGTACCTGGTGTTCCAGGTATTGGTGTAAAAACAGCAGCAGAATTAATTAAGGAATATGGAAATTTAGAAAACCTTCTCAAAAACGCAAATAAAATAAAACAGAATAAAAGAAGAGAAACACTTTTAGAAAATAAAGATAAGGCTCTGGTAAGTAAAAAACTGGTCACATTAAAAAATGATGTTCCGGTGAAAGACAAATTAACTGACTTTGTTCTAAAAAAAGTAGACGTAGACAAGTTATACAATTTTTTGAGAGAAATGGAATTTAATAGGTTATTGAGTTCGGCAATTTCGACGTATGGTCAATCCAAATTTAGTGATGAAATAGAAGTCAAAAAAGAAACATCTAAAATATCAAAAGATAAATATGTTTTGATAAAAAATTTATCTGAAATAAAAGATTGGATGCAAGAAGCCGAAGAAGCTGGTGAATTTTCTATTGATACTGAAACAGATTCTCTTGACCCACATCAGGCAAATTTAGTTGGTATCTCAATTTCTAGCAAAATAGGTAAAGCTTGTTACATTCCAACAGGTCATATTGATAAAAATAATCTAAATGAAAAAGATGTTTTGAAAATTTTAAAACCATATTTAGAGGATAAAAGTTTAAAAAAAATTGGGCAAAATATTAAATTCGATTACATAATATTTCGTAAAAGGGATATAGATATTCAAAGCATGGAAGATACAATGTTGATGTCATACGTTTTAGATGCTGGGAAAAATAGACATAATATGGATACCCTTTCAGATATTCATCTTGGTCACAAAACAATTAAATATAAAGATCTTGTTGGATCTGGAAAAAAAGAAATTAAATTCAGTCAAGTAGAGTTAAATATTGCAAAAGATTATGCGGCAGAAGATGCTGATATAACTTACCGTTTATATAAAATATTTTTGAAATCGCTTAAATCAGAAAAATTACTAAATATTTATGAAATTTTCGAAAAACCTTTAATTAAAATTTTAGCATCAATGGAAATCAATGGCATAAAATTGGATAATAATTTTCTTAAAAAATTATCTGTTAAGTTTGAAAAAAAACTTCAAGATTTAGAAAAACAAATTTTTAAAATTTCAAAAAAAAAATTTAATATTGCATCGACTAAACAGTTGGGTGAAATAATGTATAATGACCTCAAAATTGCATCGCTAAAAAAGACTAAAAAAGGGAGTTTTGCAACTGGTGCAGCAGTTCTAGAGGATTTAGCTTACAAAGGGAATGAATTTCCTAAATTGGTTTTAGAATGGAGGCAATCTAGTAAATTGAAAAATACATATTCAGATTCTTTGCCAGAGCATTTAAATCCCAATACAAAAAGAGTGCATACATCTTTTCTGTTAGCAGCAACTACAACAGGTAGACTTGCATCTAGTGATCCAAATTTACAAAATATTCCTATTAAAACTGAGGAGGGCAAAGATATTCGTAAAGCCTTCATATCAGAAAAAAATAAAAAACTTATATCAGCAGACTATAATCAGATCGAAATGAGAATTTTGGCTGATCTAGCTGATGTAAAAGAACTAAAAAAAGCTTTTAAAAATAATGAGGATATTCACTCATTAACCGCTAGCCAGGTTTTTGGTGCAGACATAAAAAAAATTGATGCTGATATGAGGAGAAAAGCGAAAGCTATTAATTTTGGAATAATTTATGGAATATCTCAATATGGTTTGGCCAAACAAATTGGTGTATCAAACAATGAAGCCGAAGAATTTCTAAATTCATATTTTATTAAATTTCCAGAAATTAAAGAATACATGAATAACACAATTAAATTCTGTAGAAAAAGTGGATATGTAAGAAATATTTTTGGTCGAAAAACTCATATTCCAGGAATCAATGACAAAAATTTTAATGTTAGAAATTTTCAAGAAAGGGCAGCTATAAATGCACCTATCCAAGGATCTGCATCAGAAATAATGCGACTTGCTATGATTAGAATCAACGATGAGCTTGATACTAAAAAAACAAATGAATTTAATATGTTGCTTCAAATTCACGATGAATTGATTTTTGAGGTAATTGATAATGGTACTAAATCTGCTTCTAAAAAGATTAAAGATATTATGACAAGTGTGAAAGATAGTGATTTGCATTCATTTTCAATACCATTATCGGTAGATGTAAACATAGGTGATAACTGGGGAGAGCTTCATTAATAAACATTTAATTGCCCAATTTTAAACATTTTAGTATTTTTATAGTTAAACATGAAACAAACAATTGCCCTTGTTGATGATGATAGAAATATATTAACTAGTTTAAGTATTGCTCTAGAGAAAGAGGGTTTTAATATTCAAACTTATTTGGATGGAGAAAGTGCCTTAATAGGTTTGTCAAGAAATCCCCCAGACCTTGCAGTTATAGATATTAAAATGCCAAGAATGGATGGAGAAGAATTGTTAAAAAAATTGAGAAAAAAAACATCTATGCCCGTTATCTTTTTAACTTCAAAAGATGAAGAGGTGGATGAGCTCTTAGGACTAAAACTAGGGGCTGATGATTTTGTAAAAAAATCAGGTGGCTTTTCAACTAAAGTTCTTATTGAAAGAATTCGTGTCCAACTTAGAAAAAAAGATAATAATTTAGAGGATAATAGAAATATAATTTCACATGGAAAATTAAAACTTGACCCTTCACAGCTAGAGTGTGAATGGGATGGCAAGCAATTACCAGATAAATTAACAACAACAGAATTCTTAATTGTAAAGGAATTAGCAAAAAGACCTGGAATTATTAAAGAAAGATCTCAATTAATGGATGTTGCTTACAGAGAAGACACAGATATTGAAGATAGAACAATAGATAGTCACGTAAAAAGGATTAGAAAAAAGTTTAAAAAAGTAGATAATAACTTTTCAGCGATAGAAACCAGATATGGTAGTGGTTATCGTTGGAATGTTAAATAATGGCTGCTTCAAAATCTAATAATCAATCTATTTTAAAAAAATTCTTAGTTATCAACTTTATTGTTTTTTTAGTGATAGGTGTATTAACATTATTTTACCTTAACACAGTAAAACCTACGCTCATTAAAAATAAAACTGCCTCGCACATAAAAATTATTGATAATACAACAGAAAATATTGATCGTTTAAAAATAAATTTCTCATCTGAAGATATTAGAGAGTTTCTGTTTTCCACTAAATTTTTATTTCAAAGTATAGATAGAGTACAGATATTTGATAGTGAATTTAATCTATTAGGAGATACCGACACATTAGACTTAGATCCAAATGCTTTCTCAAGAAGTCTAAACATAATTGAAATGAGTGACTTAAATAATCAAAGTATTCAAAATAAGAATTTGGAAGAGAGTAATAAAAGCTTTGAAAGTAAAGAAATATTTGAAGATTTAAAAAAGTACTCATATTCATCAGATTATGGAAAACCGTTAACTTACTCTAAAGAAAACTATGATCAATTTTTATTAGTAACTGTTAAAAATGTAGTCAGTGAAAACAAAACAATAGGCTATTTAGCTATTACTGAAAATGCCAATGAAATAAAGGTTGCAATAGATGAAAGAAGAAATTTTATAATCAGAACTGCTTTGCTTGTCGCATTAGTAATTTTAATTTTTTCATATGTATTAAATAGATACTTCTTAAAACCAATTAAAAATTTGGTTCAATATACAAATATTATAAAAAACAAAAGTAAGGAAAAGACCAATATTGGAAATATAAAAAAAAGAAATGACGAATTGGGAAAATTATCAAATTCTCTTGATGAAATGACTAATGAATTAAACAAAAGAATTACTACAGCAGAAAATTATTCAACAGATCTTTTGCATGAAATCAGAAATCCTTTAGCATCTCTAAAAAGTGCCTCTGAGATAATTTCTGAAACAAATGATAAATCTCAAAGAAACAAATTAATTAATATAGTATCACATGACGTAGAGAGAATTGAAAGATTAATAACTGATTACTCTCAAATGCTAAGAGATGAGGCTGCAATTTCCTCTGAGAAAATGCAAAAATTAAATTTAAAAGAGATTGCTCAATCTGTTGTTGACGATTTTAACAGTATCTATGAAACAAAAAAATCGATTGGAATTAAATTGAAATCTAATGGAATTAAAAATTATAGTATCTTAGGGATAGAAAATAGAATTGAACAAATTATTGCAAACTTATTAGAAAACTCAATTTCTTTTAGTGAAAATAATCAAGAAATTACTGTTGAAATATCAAAAGATAAAAATGACAAAATTAAATTAGTTGTCGTTGATCAGGGATCTGGATTTAGTGAAAAGGATACAAATAAGATATTTAATAGATTTTATAGTAATAGACCTGAAAACTTTGGAGAACATTCGGGTTTGGGATTAAATATTGTCAAAAATTTAGTTGAAATTCATGGTGGTGAAATCAACGCATCTAATAATAAAGATAAAGGGGCAAGAATTGAAATAATTTTCCCAGAAGCATAAATCTTTGTTGATATATTAAGTGAAATTGTTAAAAGCCTCTTTCTATGGAAGATTTTAAAGTAAAAGATATATCCCAAGCGGAATTTGGAAGAAAAGAAATTTCACTGGCTGAAACTGAAATGCCAGGATTAATGGCTCTTAGAGAAGAATATAAGGGTAAAAAACCTTTAAATGGAGCTCGGATTGTTGGTTGTTTACACATGACAATACAAACAGCTGTCTTAATAGAAACTCTAGTTGAGTTAGGAGCCGAAGTAAGATGGTCCTCATGTAATATTTTTTCGACACAAGACCATGCAGCAGCAGCAATTGCAAAAGCTGGCATTCCTGTATTTGCTTGGAAAGGCGAAACAGAAGAAGAATATTGGTGGTGTGTAAAGCAAACTATTGAAGGAAAAGATGGCTGGAAACCAAATATGATACTTGATGATGGTGGCGATCTTACAGCATTGATGCACAAAGATTATAAAGAATTATTAAATGATGTTAAAGGTTTATCAGAAGAGACAACTACAGGAGTTTTAGCATTAAAAAAAATGGAAAGTGAAGGCAATTTACTTGTCCCAGCAATAAATGTTAATGACTCAGTAACAAAATCTAAGTTCGACAATTTATATGGTTGCAGAGAAAGTTTAGTTGATGGAATTAAAAGAGCTACTGACGTCATGATGTCAGGTAAGGTAGCTATTGTAGCTGGATTTGGAGATGTTGGAAAGGGAAGCGCTGCTTCTCTTCGTCAAAGCGGTGCAAGAGTTATGGTTACAGAAACAGACCCAATTTGTGCTCTCCAAGCTGCAATGGAAGGTTATGAAGTAGTTTTAATGGATGAGATGATAAAAGAAGCCGACATTGTTGTTACGGCAACAGGAAATAAAGATATTGTGACAGCTGACCATATGAGAGAAATGAAAGATAGAGCAATTCTATGCAATATTGGTCACTTTGATAATGAAATCCAAGTAGATGCTCTTAAAAATTATAAATGGGATGAAATAAAACCACAAGTTCACGAAATTACATTGCCGGATGGAAAAAGAATTATTTTATTAGCAGAAGGTAGATTGGTTAATCTTGGATGTGCAACAGGACACCCAAGTTTTGTAATGAGTGCTTCTTTTACAAATCAAGTAACAGCTCAGATAGAATTATGGAATAACTCAGATAAATATGAGAAAAAAGTATATGTTTTACCTAAACATTTAGATGAGAAAGTAGCCAGACTTCATTTAGAAAAAGTTGGAGCTAAATTAACCAAATTATCAGATGATCAAGCAAAATATATAAGTGTAACACCAGAAGGACCTTATAAACCAGATGCCTATCGCTACTAAAAGTAGCAAAATAGATATTTCAAAAGAAATTATCACACAAAAAATTGCTGAAAAAATTGCAAGTAAAGTTAGCAAAAATACAACTTTGCTTTTTTATGGAAACATCGGAGTTGGTAAGACTACATTTATTAGGTATCTAATTAATTATCTTCAAACAAAAAATGGTTTAGAAAAAACAGAAATACCTAGTCCAACTTTTAATATTATAAATGAATATGAGATTAATTCTTTGATTGTTAGACATTTTGATCTTTACAGAATTAAAGATAAAAAAGATTTAAATAATTTAGGAATTAATGAAAATTTAGAAGATTATGCTAGACTAATTGAATGGCCTGAAATCTTAGGTAAAAATATAGAAAGTACTTTTACATTAAAATTTGAATATGATGAAAAGCTTGAAAATAGGTACTTAATTATATCTAATAATATTGATTTTGATTTTAATGAATTTGAAAAAATTTAAAAAGTTATCAGGAGATGCATCTTTTAGACAATTTTATAGAACAAATAATTCAGTATTAGTTTATAGCAAAATTCAAAAGCGATCAAACCTGTTAAATTATGATGCAGTTAACAAAATATTGATTAAAAATAAAATATTAGCACCAGGTTTAATTAGTCAAAATTATAAAAAAAATTTTATAGAAATTGAGGATTTCGGCAATAAAAACATGTTGGATAAAATTAAATCCTCAAAAACTAAATTAAATGAATACAAAAGAATACTAAAAATTTTATATCAAATTCAAAAAATTAAAAATTTTAAAACTCAAAATTTTCTTAAAAAAAAATTTAATTTATCAAACTATTCAAAAGCTAAAATACTTAAAGAGTCATACCTTTTTTTGGATTGGTACTTAGCAGCAAATAAATTAATTATTCAAAAAGGACATTTAAAAAAAAATCTCAAAAAAATAATAGATAATTTGTATTTAAATTTAAAAATCAAACACAAAGTGTTTGTACATAGAGATTTTCACGTCTCAAACATGATGTTTTATAAAAATAAAATCGCTTTAATAGATAGTCAAGATGCTGTCTTGGGTAATCCAGCATATGATTTGGCCTCACTTATAGATGATGTAAGAATTAAAACTTCAAATAGTTTTAAGTCAAATATTTTAAAAGTATTTCTTAGTAAATTTAAGTATAAAAATGAATCTCAATTTATTAATGATTTTGAAATTTTATCTGTTTTAAGAAATCTAAAAATAATTGGTATATTCACAAGACTTGCAAAAAGAGATAAAAAAAGAAAATATCTAAAATTAATACCTTATGCGTGGAAATTAATCGATAATCGTATTAAAAATAATCCAAATTTCCATGATTTAAAAAATTTTCTACAAAAAAACCCAAGAATAAAAAAAATATGAAAATTAAAACAGCAATAATTTTATGTGCAGGATTTGGAAAAAGATTAATGCCATTAACTGAGAAAACCCCAAAACCACTCTTAAAAATTAATGATACTAGCTTATTAGAAAATACTATAAATTTGATAAAAGTATTAGAAATAAAATCTTTAAAAATTAATACTTTCTATTTAAGTGATAAAATAAAAGATTTCATTTTTTCAAATAATTTTGGTTTAGAAATTCAAATTATAGAAGATGGTAAAGAAATATTAGATACAGGGGGCGGTCTTTTAAATGTAGTAAATAATTCAGTTGAAACAGATTTTATAGTTTTTAATCCTGATACAATTTGGAACACTGAATATGCAAATGAAATTAAGCAGATGGAAAATATATATTTTAAAAATAACTTAGAAAATATTTTAATGGTTGTAAAAAAAGATTTAAGTTTTGATAAAAGACTTAAAGGCAATTTTTCTCTTGCTGGTAATAATTTAAATAAAAATAATGACAAAAATTATATTTATACGGGATGTCAAATTATAAATAAAAATATATTTAAAAATTTATCAAAAAAAATATTTTCGATGAATGAGATTTGGGACAACTACATTGAAAAGGAAAATTTGCACGGTTTCGAAAGTAATATTGAATTTCTACATTTGACAGATAAAGAGATTTACAAAAAACTTCTGCAAAAAGGTTAGAATTTAATTAAATCCCTAGATCTTTTTTTCAAATTTCAAAAGTAGAGGATTTCCGGTTGGTATTTCAAGTTTGGAAATTTCATTGTCGTCAATTTTAAATAAATATTTTAAAAGCGATCTAATAGAATTTCCATGAGCAGATATAATTGTGTTATCGTGTAAATTTTTCTCTATGTTTTCAACGAAATAGGGCACAACTCTATCATAAGTATCTTTTAAGGACTCTGTATCTGGAATTAAGTTACGAGGTATATCATTATAAATACTTATATTTTTTGGATGATATGGACTATTTGTGTTCAATGGTTTTGGCGGATTATCCCAAGATCTTCTGAATTTGTGAACTTCTTCTTCTCCTAATTTTTTTCTCATTTCATCTTTATTTAATCCTGTAAGTGACCCGTAGTGCCTTTCATTTAATTGCCAGGCCTTAATTATATTATTTGGTTTTACTCTGATAGTATTTAAAATGAGCTTCAAGGTATCAATCGATCTTAGTTGATATGAAGTATAAAAATGTTTTATTTCTAAATTTAATTTTTTTATAAACTCTCCAGCTTTACAGGCTTCTAATTTACCTTGTGGTGCGAGCTCAACGTCGACCCATCCTGTAAATTTATTTTCTAAATTCCATTCGCTTTGACCATGTCTAACAAGTATTAAGTGACTCATTTGTGAAAATTTAATATAGATTAACTATGAATTACTTAAAGCAGTTTTTTTATCTGTCTAACGTAGTTTTATTTATTTTTTACTTATATCCCGGTAGTATTTTTGGATGTTTTATTTATAGTGATTGTAAAATTCAACCACAATTAACAAGAGATTTTTTAGTATCTTCAAATCACGTTTATGTTTTCTTTATTATATCAATTCTAGGATTAATTGTTTTTAAACATAAATTAAAAAATATATTTATTTATCTTATTTGTATTTCTATTGTTTTAGAAATTCTGCACTTAATAATTCCAGAAAGAGGATTTGAATTAGGTGATTTGTTTGGTAATATAATAGGTGTATTTATATCATTTTTAGTTTTTAAAATAATTTATAAAGGTAGATTGCAATGAGTTCATTCGATGAAAGAAAAAAAGGTTTTGAAAAAAAATTTGCTCATGATGAGGAAAAACAATTTAAAATTAATGCAAGAAAAAATAAATATTTAGGAGAGTGGGCCTCACAAATTCTTGGATATGATGAGGAAAAAAAAAATCAATATATTCAAGATGTAATTAAAGCAGATTTTGCTGAGGCAGGTGATGAAGATGTGTATAGAAAGCTTTATGGAGATTTAAAAGATAAAAATATATCCGAAGATCAAATTAGAAAAAAAATGCAAGAATGCAATGAAAAAGCAACTACTGAAGTTAGTTAGTTTTCTATTTTTATTTACATTTGTAGCAACAAATTACTTACTATCAGAAACAATCCTAATTTCAGATAAGATTAAAATAATTGATGGTGATACAATTTTATTAGATAATAAAAAAATTCGTTTTTCAGGTATAGATGCTCCAGAAACTAAATTTAAAGGGAAGCAACAGTTTTGCCTAAAAAATAAAAAAAAAATTAATTGTGGAAAAATTTCAAAAAATTCTCTTACAGAAAAAATTATAAATAAAAAATTAAAATGTCTAATCGAGCCACAAAAGGACTATTTTGGTAGGTATTTAGGTGAGTGTTTTATCAATAATGAAAGTGTTTCAGCTTACATGGTAAGAAATGGATTAGCCTTTGACTATCCAAAATATTCGAAAAAAAAATATTCTAAAGATCAAATTTATGCAAAAAACAATAAGTTAGGTTTATGGAGTATGGAATTTGATTATCCATGGATATGGAGAAAAAATAATAGATAATTTATATTAAACTGTGATTCTTTTTAGAAAGTATTTTTTATTTTTTGGTCTATTATTTTTAACTGCTTGCTCATCGATACCACAAAATACAGCAGATGGCTGTTCAATATTTTCTGAGAGATATCTTTGGTATAAACACGCGAAAAAAACTGAAAAAAAGTGGGGAACACCAATCAACTTACAATTAGCAATAATAAAAATGGAATCTGATTTTGACTGGCTCGCTAAGCCTGCGCGTCAAAAATTATTTAAAGTTATACCTTATAAAAGACCTTCTAGTTCATTTGGATACTCACAAGCTATTAAAGGTACTTGGAAACAATATAAAGATGAGACTGGAAATAAATATGCTTTAAGAACTAGATTTAAAGATAGTGTTGATTTTATTGGCTGGTATACAAACAAAACGGAAAAAATTTTAAAGGTTTCAAAAAAAGATGCTTTCAGACAATATATTGCTTATCATGAAGGCTGGGGAAATTATAAAAATTATAAAAACAATCAGAAAGTTATAGTATTGGCAAAAAAAGTAGAGGGTTATTCAAATAAATTCAAGAAGCAGCTTAATAAATGTAGTAAATCTTTGACTACTAGAAAATATATTATTTTTTAATCAACTGCTTTTCTAGCTCCAGATCTACTGCATCTATTCTCTTGGTATTTTTTGCTAGTGTTAAATACATAGTTGGCGTCACATATAATGTAAAGAATGTTGAAATAATCATTCCACCAAAGATTGTTGATCCAACTGCTAATCTAGACGCCTCACCTGCGCCTGGACCTATGTTACCTACTATAAGAGGCAACATTGCAATCATGGTGCTTAATGAAGTCATTATGATTGGTCTTATTCTTAACTTGCAAGCTTCCATCAATGCTTCCTCAATTTTTGCACCTGTTGTTCGAATTTGATTAGTATAGTCGACGATTAAAATACTATTTTTAGTGGATATACCGATTAATATAATCAAGGCGATTTGTGAAAATATATTTATCGAACTATTTAGAAATAAAATGAATACAAGACCTCCAAAAACTGCAAGAGGCACAGTCAATATTATAATAAAAGGATGGACAAACGAGTTAAAAGTAGCAGCCATTACTAAATATGCAGTTATTAATGCTAAAGCGAAAATAAGAAATATTTCGTTACTAGTCTCTTTTAGTTCTTCGGACTTACCTTTCCAAGTTATTTGATTTTGAGGAGCAACTCTCAACATTACGTCTTCTAAATATTTTATAGCTTCAGACAATGTATATTCTTCAGATAAAGCTGCCGATATAGTTACTGCTCGTTGTCTATTATATCTAGGTAATGATTCAGCAGTTCCTTTCTCTTCAAATTCTACCAAACTTGCAACAGACACTAATTTTCCTGTAGTTTCAGATCTTACAAAAATCTTTGATAAGCCATCTTTATCTCTTCTATCTGCTAAATACTGCTGAAGAATAATGGGGTATTCTCTTCCTTCTTTATTATATGTTGTAACCCTCTTTCCACCGTATAATGTTTCTAGTGTTCTGCCTATATTCTCTATTGAAACTCCTAAATCATTTGCTCGATTTTTATTTGTGATTAATTTTACTTCAGGTTTATTTTTTGTGTAATCACTTTCAATTCTAAACATATTTCTATTTCTTCTTAGCTCTCTTAAAACTTGGCTTTGAATTTGTTCTAACTCTTCATAACTTGTCCCATAAATCACCATTTGAACTGGTTTATTATAGCTAGAAACTCTTATAGATTGAGGTGATATAGGAAACGCAAACGTCTCAGGCACACTAACAACTTGTCCAATAGCTTCTCTTAAAACAACTTGTGTACTCTTTTCTCTATTTTTCCATTCATCTAAAAGTGCAATTATAATAAAAGTATTATATGAAGTTGCAGACTTACCGAAACCAGGTACCCTCATAATTAATCTTTGGTAAGGGCTGTCTTCTGCTTGTAACAATTTTAATATTCTTCCCTCAATTATTTGGGCTTTTTCTTGTGTGTACTCGAATGAACTTCCTTCATCTGTAGAACCAATTATTAAATAAGCCCCTCTATCTTCTAATGGTATCAATTCTTTTTTAGTAAAGTTAAATAAATAAACTGAAGCTGCAATTAATAGAATTATAAATATCGAAATTGTTTTCTGTTTATTAATCCAAAATTTTAAAGTATCGGTATAAAATTCTGTAAAAGATTTAAATCCATTATTGAATTTTTTTACAAAAAAATTAATTTTTTCTTTTTTATTTAAAAACTTACTTCCTAACATTGGTGAAAGTGTTAAAGCCACAAATGAAGAAACAACTATTGAGAAAGATAGTGCTATTGCAGTTTCCTTAAACAAGGTACCAGCTATACCCTCAATAAAAATTAAAGGTAAAAAAACTGCAACTAAGATTAAAGTTGTAGCTATTATCGCAAATGTTATTTGTCTTGAGCCTTTATAAGCAGCTACAAGTGGCGTTTCTCCTTTTTCAATTCTTGTATAAATTGCATCTGTCATTATTACAGAATCATCAGTTATTATTCCAATTGCTAAAATAAAACTTAGGAGAACAAATATATTTATAGAAAGATCAAATATATATAAACCTAAAAACGAACCAATTAAACTTACTGGCAAAGCTACAGCTGGTACAATTACAGCTTTTAGGTTTCCTAAAAACAAGTAAATTATTACTACAACCAAAATAAAAGCAATAATTAAACTTTTATAAACTTCCTGTATTGCAGTTCCTACGTAAGTTGCTCTATTAAATGCTATTTCTAACTTTAAACCATCTGGTAAAGATTGATTTAAAACGTTTATTTTCTCTTTAATTTGATTTGAAAGTTCGACAGTTGATGCTCCACTTTTTGCGTATATTCCAATCCCAACTGTTTTTAAATTAGCTGCATTTTTTCTTTGAGCTTTAAATAAAGTTTTCTCAGAAACTGGACCAAGCTCAACATTTGCAATATCAGAAAGGGTTGTGACTTTATCTTTGTTTTTCTTAAGAGGAAGCTGCTTGATTGTTTCAATGTTAGAGTAAGACTTATCAATATTAAGAGTTAAATCTTTGTTACTAGCTTCTAAAGTTCCAGCGGGGATGTTTATATTTTCATTTCTTAATGCTCTCTCGACTTCCTGAATAGTAAGATTATTGGCTGCTAATTTGATAGGATCTACCCAAACTCTAACACTTAGCTCTCTTAATCCACCGACTAAAATTCTACCAACATTTGGTACGCTCGAAAAGGCATCTATAAGATATCTTTCTGCATAATCACCCAAATCTAAATCATTCCAAGTTGGTGACGATAGCGCAACCCACATTGTAGTTGTAAAACCTGCTGCTTGTTTCAAAATTTGAGGTGGGTTAGCTTGATCTGGCAAATTGTCCGCAACTCTTGATACTCTTTCTCTTATGTCATTTGCTGCATCATCTAAATCTATATCTGTATTAAAATAAATATTTATTCTACTTCTTCCATTAAGCGAACTAGAATCAATGTTCTTAATTCCTTCCGCTCCTCCTATAACATCTTCTATTTTTTGTGTTATCTCTTCATCAACAATTTCAGCTGAAGCAGATTTATAATCGGTTTGTACCTGTACCACTGGAGGCTGAATGCCATCTGGTAATTCCCTAACAGGTAATTCCCAAAATACAAAAATTCCAAAAATAATTAGTATCATTGACATTACCCATGCAACGACAGGTCTTTTAATACTAACTTCAGTTATATACATGTATTAATTATTTTTTATTTTCTTGTTTTTCAGAGTCAGACTTTTTAAATATATTTAATTTTTGTAACCACGCAAACATACCATTCTTGTTTTCTTTAGTATCTTTTTTCTTTTTTCCACCCCAACTAGATTTGTTTTGATTAGCTACTTTAGCACCCTTTTTTATAGGTCTTATTATTAAATTTGGTCTGACTTTTTTTGTACCCTCAGCAACAACTTTGTCACCAACTTTTAGACCATTTAAAACTTCAACAAAACCCAGGTATCTATCGCCGGTATCAATATTTGTTTTTAATACTTTATTTTTTTCGTCAACTTTATAGATAAATATATTATCACCTTCCACTATTGTGCTGGTATCTGGGATACTTAAGCTTTCTCTTGTATCATATTTTATTGAAATTTCTAAAAATGAGCCAGGCAAAATTTCACCAGATGTATTATCCATTTTTATCCTTGTTGGTAATGATCTAGTATCCTCACTAATTCGACTAGCTAACGAGTCAACTTCACCTTTATAGGTTTTATTTTTGTATCCAGAAAATTTTATATCAACAGGTAAACCAACTTTAATAAATGGTACAAACATTTCAGGTATATCTACATCACAATAGATAATACTGGTATTTTCGAGATTAACTAAGATTGAAGATTTTGAAACTTCGATGTCTTCTGAAAATTCTCTTTTTCCAATTGTTCCATCAAACTGAGCAGTAATTTTTCTATTTTTAAGTTCTGCAATTACATCACCTTTTTTTACTTTTTGATTAAAGTTGATAGGTTTAAGTATTTCATACTTCTCAATTTTATAGGATTGTGTTTTAAATGGTCTTGCTGTTCCGTATGTGCTTATTAAATTTTCAAAAACTCTATTTTCAGCTGCAGTAACAATTATTCCTGGAGGTGGTCTTTTACTAAATTTCTTCTTAAAATGATTTCCAATCATTGTTCTACCAACAATCACTGTAGCTATAATTAAAAAGAAAATTATTATTATGCTTGTAATTTTTGTTGATCTTTTCATATTTTATATTTTACCATATTCAGCCCATGAACCATCATAAATGACTGGAAGATACTTATTATTTACTTGAGAATATGCAAGTGCCAAAACACATGCTGTGATCCCAGAACCGCACGAAAACACTACATTTACTGGGTCATTTAAAGATAAATCTTTAAAATAAGAAGAAATTTCAGATTTACTTTTAAAAGTAAAATCGTCATTGATAAGGGTTTTAAACGGTAAGCAAATTGAATTAGGTATTGAACCACTTCTTACATTTTTTCTTGGGTCTGGAGTTGTGCCATTAAAACGATCTTTGCTTCTCGCATCAACTAAATCAAATTTTTTTTTAATTATATTTTGGTCAATCTGATCTTTGCTCTTAACCATTCCATTATTTTCTTTTGCTTTATAGCTAGTTGTTTGAATAATTATATTATTAGCAGAAGTTATTCTTTTTTCTTTTTTCCATTTATTAAAACCTCCATCTAAAACATGTACTTTCTTTTTATCATGGCCAAAGTAAATTAAATTAAACCATACTCTACAAGCACTTAAAACATCAGAATTATCATAAATCACAATTTCGTCTTCGTTAGATATGCCCATAGATGATAGTATATTTTCCCACGAACTAATGTCCGTTAACATATGTGGTAAGTCGGTTGATTTATTACAATTTTTGTCGATATCAAAAAAAATTGCATTTGGTATATGCTCTTTATTAAACTCTTCTTTACCACTTCTATTTGCTGCAGGCATATGCCAAGAGCCATCAATTATTTTTACATTTGAGAGATTTTTTTCTAGCCACTCAGTTGATATAAGTGACATTAGAAACTTTTTTCCAAATATTTCTGATGATAATCTTCGGCTTTGTTATAATTTTTTGATTTTGATATTTTGGTAACGATTTTACCCTTAAATTTTTCATTAATTTCTTTCAATACTTTGTTAGCGATTTTATTTTGATTTTCATCATGAACAAATATTTCACTTCTATACTGAGTACCTACATCTGGACCTTGCCGGTTTAAAGTAGTTGGATCATGAAATTCAAAAAAGTTTCTTATTATTTCCTCATAAGAAATTTTAGTATTGTCAAATTCAACTTTAACTACTTCTGCGTGATTGGTGTCACCATAACATACTTCTTTATAAGATGTCTTCTCAGTATTACCTCCACAATATCCAACCTCTGTATTTATTACTCCATCTAACTTGCTAAATTTTATTTCGGGTCCCCAAAAACATCCAAGTGCTAAAGTTGCTATTTCCATTGCTAAAAATTTTAATTAATCTAAAGTTATTATCATGCTTTCCAAAAATCAATTAGGCTTTTTTTACATGTTTTTATCAATATGTGCCTTTTCATTTATGGATGTAATAGTCAAGTGGTCATCAGATTATCCAATTGGACAGGTAATGTTCTTTAGAGGTCTATTTGGTATTTTGCCAATAATTTTTTTAGTTCCTAAGACAAGATTTAGAGATTTTTACAAAACAAATAGACCAGGATTACATTTAATTAGATGTTGTTCAGGACTGATAGCTTTAGCTGCAATATTTTTGGCACTAAGAAACCTACCACTTGCAACAGTGACAAGTATTTCATTTGCTGCACCTATATTTACAACTTTGCTATCAATATTTTTACTAAGTGAGAAAGTAGGAGTATATAGATGGGCTGCAGTATTTGTTGGTTTTATTGGTGTTTTAGTAATTACCCAACCAGGATTTTCTAGCTTAAATATTTATTATTTATTTCCAATAATCTTTTGTATTGGAATGTCTTACGTTGCAATTACAATTAGAAAACTTTCATCCACAGAACCAGTCTGGTTGATCTCATTCTTTTTTTCTTTTGCAATTACAATTGTTGGAGTTTTATCAATACCATTTGGGTGGATCATGCCAACTTTCAATGATTTCTTACTATTATGTACAATTGGCTTGTTGGGAGGAACAGCTAATTTATTATTAAGTCAATCATATAAATTATCCGAGGTTTCTCTGGTTACACCTCTTAAATATTTAGGATTAATATTTGCAATATCTTTTGGATATTTTATTTGGGATGAAATTCCCACAATTAAAACATTGATGGGTGCTTCACTGGTAATAATATCATCAATCATTATATTTCGAAGAGAAATATATTTAAATAAACAAGTAACGGTAAGTAGAAATGAGTAAGGCACCGACATATTGGAAAAAAGCTAGAACATATCTTTCAAAAAAAGATAGTATTATGAGATCATTGATTAAAAAATATAAAGATAATAATTTAACTACTAGAAAAGATGTCTTTTATTCTTTATGCAAAAGTATAATAGGACAACAAATAAGTGTTGCTGCTGCAGACTCTGTCTTCAAAAAATTTGAATTGGCATGTAAAAAAAAAATTAATCCAAAAATTGTTTCAAAGCTTAAAACATCACAACTTAAAAAATGCGGTCTTAGTCGTCAAAAAATAAGGGGTATCTTGGAAATGTCTCAAAAATTTAAAGATAAAAGTTTTAATCCAAGATTAATTTCGAAAATGAGCGATGAAGAAGCAATTATATACCTATCAACTTTAAGACAAATTGGAAGATGGTCAGCAGAGATGATTTTGTTATTTACTTATAATAGGTCTAATATCTGGCCAGTTCAGGATATTGGGTTATTAAGAGCAATATCAAACAACTATAAAAAAAAATATTTTCCACCTGAAATTTTTGTAAAAAAGCTTCAAAAAAGATTTTCTCCATACTGCTCTGTTGCCACTTGGTATTTGTGGCGTTCAATTGATGACGATACTATTCAGTATTAGCACCCTCCACAATAAACATATGTCTTTTTGTAGTTTGTTCTGCATAAGACCAAGCTTTTAAATAATCTTCTGAGTCATGACAAGATATGGCCATGTCATAACTGGGAAATTCCCAAATGACGGTCCTTAATATTTTGTCACCACTATAATATTTTAGTTTGCCTCCTCTAACTACAGGAGTACCACCAAATTTTTTTATAACTGGTATTGCATTTTCACCATATTTTTTTAGGTTATCTTGATCTGAAATCTCTGTATACAAACTCACCCAATATGCCTTCATATTTGCCCCTTTTCTAAGTTATTCCATTCCTTCAAATATCATATGTTCTCTAATTACATTATCTTTAAGATATGTTCTTGCCTCAACATATTCTTCAGAATCGTAGCATTTTTTAGCAGTTTCCACGTCTGGGAACTCTGCAAGTGCTATTCTAACCATTTCTCTACCCTCAAGTGCAATGTTATTAGCACTTCGAGCTAAAATTTTTCCAGAATGTTTTAATACAGCTTCCTTTGCTTTATCTGCATATTTTTTCATTCTTTCAGGGTCTTTAATTTCACTGTAAGTTGCAATCCAGTAACCTTTCATAATTCTCCTTTTTAATTTTTTTTTTTTATGTTACCAAATTTTATGGCAGAAAAATTAATAATCAATTATGAAGATTATAAATTAGCAGTTGAAAAGTTAGCTCTTACAATTGAAAAAAATTACAAACCATCTGTTTTAGTCGGAATAATGAGGGGTGCAGCACCTATAATTGATATGCTATCAAGAATATTTAAATTGCCCACTGCTTATGTTGTTATTCAAAGTTATTCTGGAGAAACTGTAGAAAATAAACAGGGCGAACTTATTTTTGCAAGAGACATAAGCTCAATAGCTAAAAATGAAGACTTTAAAAATGTTTTATTAGTTGATGATTTATCCGATACTGGACTTACATTAAATGAAAGTATTAAATGGTTAAAAAATTATGCTCCAGTGAAAAACCATATTCAAGAAATAAAAACAGCTTGTCTTTGGAAAAAAAAATCCTCTTCTTTTACTCCAGATTTTTGTCCAATTTTACTAGATGGAGATCCTTGGATAGTTCAACCTTCAGAATATTATGATGAAATAGATATTAATGGTTTAAAGAAAAAACATTCATAAAAAAAAGGCCAACTATATAAGTTGGCCTTTTTAATTTTTTTTAAAAATTATTTTGGAATATCTCCTTCAACACCTTTTACATAAACACTCATTCCAGCTAACATTCCATCATCAGCAACTTTCCCTTCTGCTACTAATATATTACCTTTTTGGTCATATATAGGACCTGTGAACGAATGAACTTTTCCTGATGCTAGATCTTTTTGAAGCTGCTCTACTTCTTTAACTAAGTCAGCACCCATTGCAGAATTATATGGTCCCATAGCTACCATACCTTCCTTTAATCCATGCCATGTGTCTTGCTGATTCCATGTGCCGTCTCTTGCAGCAATAGCTCTTTCAACATAATATGGTGCCCAATCATCTATAATTGAAGTCAAAATTGATTTAGGAGCAAATCTCTGCATGTCACTTGCTTGACCAAATGACCATACACCTGCTTTCTCCGCTGTTTGAACTGGTGCTGTACTATCTGTATGTTGCATAATTACATCTGCACCTTGATCGATTAAAGCTTGCGCTGCTTCAGCTTCTTTACCTGGATCGTACCAAGTAAACACCCATACAATCTTAGTTTTAATATTTGGATTGACCTTTTGTGCAGCAAGAGTCATTGCGTTAATTCCTCTTATTACTTCAGGAATTGGAAAAGATGCAATATAGCCAATCGTGTTAGTTTTAGTCATTTTTCCAGCAATATGGCCTAAAAGAGTTCTTCCTTCGTAAAATCTTGCAGAATAAGTAGAAACATTTGAGTGTTCTCTCTTATAACCTGTTGCGTGTTCAAATTTTACATTTGGAAAATCTTTTGCAACTTTGTTAGTTGGATCCATATATCCAAAACTAGTTGTAAAAATTAAGTCGTGGCCAGATTGAGCCAGTTGTCTTATCACTCTTTCTGCATCAGCACCTTCTGGAACACTTTCAACAAATGTTGTTTTTATTCCAGCTGCCTCTACAGCGTTTCTACCTTCGTGATGTTGAAATGTCCATCCATGGTCACCAGTTGGGCCAACATAGACAAAACCAACTTTAAAATCCGCATTTGAGTTTACACTAAACCCAAGTAGAAAAATTGCAGAAATTAAATATCTAAAAAAGTTTTTATACATTTTGAATTTCCCCTCTAAATTTTTTTTGTGAAGCTTTAAGTTAATCAAAATTCAAAAAAAAAAAATAATTATTTTCGAATAGCTAACATTACTTTTCCTTATAGAATATTCTTCCTAAGGAGGTTGGGGTATTAAGTTTTATTTTTCTACTGTCACGAGAGATTACAACTAAAACTATTATTGTCATCAGATAAGGTAATGCACTTAAGAATTGAACTGGTATTCTAAACCCAATTGCTTGCATATGTAATTGTAGAATTGTAATCCCACCAAAAATTAAAGCACCAATTAAAACTTTTATAGGACTCCAGGTTGCAAATACAACCAAAGCCAAAGCTATCCATCCTCTTCCAGCTGTCATATTTTCAATCCACTGTGGAGTGTATATTAAAGATAAATATGCACCTGCTAAGCCACACATAGCTCCTCCATAAAGAATACAACAGTATCTAACTAGAATAACATTTATACCTTGATTAGATGCCGAAACAGGCGAATCACCAACAGCTCTAACAACTAAACCTAATTTAGTTTTTTTCAAAAAATAATTAGTTAAAAATGGTAAAGCAAAAGCAAAATATAAAACTATAGAGTGTCCAAATAATATTGGACCAAAAAACGGAATACTTTCTCTTAAACTTGAAAATAAAATTGGAAATTCTTTTCCAGGGATACCAACAAAATTTTTTCCTAACATTGCGGATAAACCAATGCCAAAAATAGTTAATGCCAAACCCGTTGCAACATGGTTTGTAAGAAGAGATTGCGTTAAAAATCCAAAGATTAGTGAAATTATAACTCCTGATAACATAGAGCCTACGATTGCTATAAAAAGGTTATCTGTTATTACCATTAAAGCAAAACCAGATATTGCTCCGATTATCATCATTCCTTCGACACCTAAATTTAAAACGCCCGATCTTTCAGTAATCAATTCACCTGAAGCAGCAAGTATTAATGGCACTGATGAAGCCATTATTGATCCTATCAGAATTCCTATAAAACTAATGTCTAAGCTCATTTTTTTTTAAATTTAAAATTTTAACTTTGAAAAAAAGCAAATAATCAGATGCGAGTAAAAAAAATAAGATCATACCCTGAAAGACTTGGCCGGTATATTTTGGTATTTGTAAAAAAATTTGAGCCGTTTCAGCACCGAGGTATGTCAATGCAACAACCAAAGATGCAAAAATTATGCCAAAAGGATTAAGACGACCTAAAAAAGCAACAATAATTGCTGTAAAACCGTAATCGGGGGATATCATTCTATGCAGCTGTCCAATAGGTCCAGTAATTTCACCAACTCCAGCTAATCCCGCACAAGCACCACTAATCATAAAAACAACCAAAATCATAGTTTTTCCTTTAAACCCAGCATACTTAGCAGTTTTTAAACTTAGACCAGATACTTTAATCTGAAAGCCTAAATAGGTTTTATAAAGAACAAACCAACTCAGCATAACTGCTGCAAGAGCTAAAAAAATACCAGCATGAATTCTCAAACCCTCAAATAATAATGGCATTCTAGATGAGTCACTAAATTGTCTTGTTTCAGGAAAATTAAAACCTTCAGGATTACTCCATGGCCCAACTACTAAGTAATCTAAGAGTAGCTTTGAAACGTAAACCAACATAAGACTAACTAAAATCTCGTTTGTATTAAAATATGTTTTAAGGATTGCTGGGATAAGTGCAAAGATCATTCCCCCGATTGCTCCAGCAAGTATAACTAAAGGCAGTATATAAAAACCTTCTTGATTATAAAATAAAAGAGCAACTCCACCTCCTACAATCGCACCAAAAGTTAATTGTCCTTCTGCACCAATATTCCAATTATTACTTTTAAAACAAAATGATAATCCAATAGCAATTAAGCAAAGGGGTGTTGCTTTGAGTAACAATTCACTGAGGCCATATAAATTTGAAATTGGAGTTATAAAGTAAAACTTAAGTGCTTCTATTGGATTAAAACCTAAAATATAAAAAATTATACCACCACCTAAAATTGTAAGTATGATTGCAATAAAAGGAGTAAAAAAATATAATGCCATTGGTACATCATTTCTTTTTTCAATTTTAATCAATGGAACCTCCTCCCATTAGAACTCCTAATTTTTCTGGAGTGACTTCCTCTGAAGGCATTATTTTTGAAAGCTTGCCTTTGTAAATAACTGCAATTCTATCACTGAGTTTTAATAACTCCTCCGTATCTGTAGAAATTAAAATCGTTGATTTTTCTTGATCGTTAATTTTTATAAGTGTTTCATGAATATAATTGATTGCACCCACATCGAGCCCCCATGTTGGATTGTAACAAATTAATAATTCCGGAGCTGTAATTAACTCTCTCCCTAAAATAAGTTTTTGTAAATTTCCACCCGATAGAAATTGACTTTTTAATTCAACATTGTCTGTATTTACTGAGAAGTCAGATAATATTTTCTTTGAATGCTCTTTAATTTTTCTTTCATTTACCAAACCTTTTTCAAAAAAATTTGATGACTTGAAATTATTTAAAGCTACATTTTCATATATTTTTAATTCAGGTACAGCTGCTTGAGATATTCTATCTTCAGGAGAAAAAGCCATTAAATACTCTCGTCTTTGCTTTGGATTTAATTTAGCAATTTCCTTATTTCGAAAAATGATTGATGTATCTGGCGTAATTATTTCCCCACTCAAAATTTGAAAGAGTTCGTTTTGACCATTGCCAGAAATACCCGCTATACCTAAACATTCTCCTTTCTTTACAGAAAAATTTAGATTAACTAAATTTGTTTCAAAAGGATCATCGCTATAAAAATTTAAATGTTTTACTTTAAATATCTCATCTTTATTTTTGGAAATATTAATTTTTTTCTTAATTTTCGCTAGTTTTTGACCAACCATCTTATTTGCGAGAGTTTCAACTCTTTCATTTTGTGTTTGGCTAACCGATACAACCTTACCTTTTCGCATTACAGCAACCTCATCACATAAAGACAAAACTTCTTTTAACTTGTGAGTTATGTAAATAATTAATATTCCTTCATCACAGAATTTTTTTAAAGATATAAATAATTCCTCTGTTTCCTGCTCAGTCAAAACAGATGTAGGCTCGTCCATGATTAGAACTTTAGGGCTTCTTAAAAGACATCTTATAATCTCAACTTTTTGCTTTTGTCCTGCTGATAAATTTAATACAGGAACATCAAGGTCAATACTAAAGTTATATTTTTTTAATATTTCATTTATTCTTACCCTTAAACTTTTGTTATCTTCAGTTGCATCTATACTTAAGTTTTCAAATACTGATAAAGTTTCAAATAAATTGAAATGCTGAAAAACCATTCCAATTTTATTTTTTTTGGCATCGAGTGGAGAACTTAATTTTAAATTTTTTTCATTTAAAAAAACCTCACCATTATCTGGGCTCACTACACCAGACAAAATTTTTACCAATGTAGATTTTCCAGCTCCGTTCTCTCCTAATAATGCGTATATTTTTCCACTTTTAAATTGAAGAGATACATTATCATTAGCTATACATCCTGGATATATTTTTGATATATTTGATATTCTTAAGTCTGTTGCCATAGCATTTCTTTAATATAATAAATCAATAACTCAATAATCTTTAAAATTTCCTATCTTTTCAAATTTGTATTAAATTCAAACAATTTAATGAAAGTTTTGAACAAATTGTTAACATAATTCAACTTTAGGTATGTATTAATGATTATTGCTTTTAAAAATAATACTTTATCAAAAAAATTTATTGCTCTGTTTATCACATTAACAATAATTTTTTTAACTGGATGCCAAACAATTAAAAAGAAATCTGATGAAGTGGCTGAAAAAGAGAATGAAAAATTTGGTCAATTCGTTGGAAAAGAAGTTAATGAGATGAGATTAGAATTAGGCTCACCTTCAGAAGATTTTGTCAATGAACTTGGAAATGAAATGCTTATCTACAAAACAAAAAAATATGGAATTCCTTGTGAAAGAAAATTTGAGGTGAATGCATCAGGGGTTATTATCGGATTTAGCTCTAGTGGATGTATTTAGTCTTGTGGGGACTAGCCCCACAAGCAAGGTACTTATTTAATTTCAATAAGTTTCTTTTTTTTATGTTCCGGGATAATCCTTTCACATGCAATTGTTAAAAGACCATCTTTTAACTCTGCACCATTCACTTTTACATCATCAGCAATTGTAAATGATCTCGCAAATTGTCTTTGCGATATACCTTTGTGGATTATCTCTCCATCTTGGTTTTTGTTTTCACTTCTATCAACTTGTTTAGTTCTTACAGTTAATAGATTATCTTCAAACTCTACCTCAACATCTTTTTTGCTAAAACCAGCTAAAGCAACCTCAATTGAGTAGTTATCTTTGCCAGTTCTTCTTATGTTGTAAGGCGGGTAGTTTGATTGCATACTTAAACCACCATTGCCCAACATACTTTCGAATTGGTCAAACATATCGTCAAAACCAATTGAGAAAGGCCGAAGTGAGTTGAAAATTGATAGATCCTTACTTGTCATATTATCCTCCTTTAATTAAGCAAGTTTATTTATTGCTAGCCCCATTAGGCGACTAACAATGTTTATATGGTAATTAATTTTGATATTTCAAGATCAAGTGTTTAATTTTCCAGCTATTTTCAAAGCGAACGCGTAGTCAACTGCAATCTCCTCAATTGCTCCATCTCTTCCAGATTTTCCTCCATGACCTGCATTCATTTCTGTTTTTAATAAAAGTAAATTGTTATCCGTTTTGTAATCCCTTAATTTTGCAGTAAATTTTGCTGGCTCATCAAATAATACCCTGTTATCACTTAGACTTGTTGTTATCAAAATGTTTGGGTAATCCATCTTTTTAATATTGTTATAAGGTGCATATGAAAATATGTAATCAAAGTGTTCTTTTTTATCTTTAGCATTTCCAAATTCATCAAATTCGCCGACTGTTAATGGTAACGAATGGTCTAAGTTCGTGGTCAACGAGTCAACGAAAGGAACAGCCATAACAATACCCAAAAATAATTCAGGCGCTTGGTTAACAACGGCTCCCATTAAAAGACCTCCAGCAGATCCACCCATTCCAATAATATTACCTTTAGACGTAAACTTTTTTTCAATTAAAAATTTTGCAGAAGCAATGTAATCTTCAAATGTATTTTTCTTGTTTAATAATTTTCCTTCT
>LUMS01000026.1_pt2 | contig 148139 bp, 139 predicted proteins | sample 729711 | NCBI WGS metagenome assembly LUMS01 (sample SAMN03860298, study PRJNA289734) | marine metagenome | biome: seawater column; feature: ocean; material: water; isolation source: Red Sea water column Station 192 - depth 25m | place: Saudi Arabia: Red Sea | collected 2011-10-15 | depth 25 m | reverse complement strand
GCGATAACGCTCGTCGGTGCGAGCGGCGACCTGTTGCTGCTCGACCTCGCGGTCCACCCGCCGTCATCGCTCCCCGTGCAAACCTATGACATTGCGAGCGGCCGGCTGGTCCATGTCGCCAGCGCCCGCCGCGACGCCAGTTTTCGGCAGATGGCGCTCGCGCTGCTCGGCGCCTTCGGCCGCCGCGACGCCGGGCCGCTCTTTGTCGAGGCGACGCTTGATGACGATTTCGCCGCGCGCTGGTCGGCGATGCGCCAGCTTGTCGCGCTCGATCCGGCGGCCGCCCGCGCGCCGCTCGCCGCAATGGCCGCCGCCGACCCGCACTCCGAAGTCCGCGCCGCCGCCGGCGCTACGCTTGCGCTCTATCCTTCCTTCTGCGCCGCCAAGGATGCCCATGCCCCAGATGATCGCCCCGCCGCCGACGCCCGAATATGATCTCGAAGAGGTCGCCGCGCGGCTCGACGAGCACTTCCCGGTGCTCTACCGTGGGCACAACGGGCTCGTCGCCCACGAGTGCATCATCGACGTCCGCGGGATCACCAAGGACACCGGCGTGAGCGTCGACGACGTCGCGAAGCGGCTGGTCGACTACGGCTTCCACGCCCCGACGATGTCGTTCCCGGTCGCCGGGACGCTCATGGTCGAGCCCACCGAGTCCGAGGACCTCGGCGAGATCGACCGGTTCTGCGACGCGATGATCGCGATCAAGGGCGAGATCGACCGCGTGGCCGCGGGGGAGTGGACTGCGGAGGACTCGCCGCTGCGACGGGCCCCCCACACCTCCCGCGCCCTGGTGGGCGACTGGGACCGCCCCTACTCCCGAGAACTGGCGGTCTTCCCGACCGGCATCGACCCCGACAAGTACTGGCCGCCGGTCGCCCGCATCGACCAGGCCTACGGCGACCGCAACCTGGTCTGCGCCTGCCCGCCGCTCGACGCGTTCGCCGAGTGAGGGGCTGACGCAGCACCGAGTCGTCACCGGACGTCGGGCGTCACTCGATGTCGGTCTTGGTCACCGTGAGGTCGAAGCGGAAGGCGTTGCTGCAGTCGAGCACGGCGTTGCGCTTCCTCCACGTGAGGACCAGGTCCGCCGCGAGCGGCTTGTGCACGCCGTCGACCACGACGTGCTGGCCGGCGTCGTCGAACTCGTCGTGGACCTCGACCGGGTCCCCGTCGCGGACGACGGTGCCGGCCAGGACGACCTTGCGGCCGCCGAGCGTGCCTTCCTGCTGCAGCTCGCCCCGTCGGACGATGCGGCCGTCGGGCTGGGAGATCCAGAAGTCCTCCTGGTCCTCGGCGCCGATCGCGACCAGGACCTCGTTGCCGTAGGTGCGGTGCTCGTAGACCGACACCGTCACCGGCCGGGTCCGCCACGTGCCGGCGCACTCGACGAGCACTCCCTTCTCGCGCTCGGTGGTGGTCTCGGCGTGGGCCGGAGCCGCGGCGGCGGCCAGGGGGAGGCCGGTCGCGATCGCGAGGGTGACCAGAGCGGTGGTGCTTCGCATGGTGGTTCGTCTCCTGTGTGGTGGTTGTCAGCAGGAGTACGCCGCACCGCCTGATCGGGTTGCATCGGGTGCGATAGGAATGTGCGGGTGAGCGACCACCACGAGATCGAGCGCACCTTCACGGTCGACAGCCGTACGACGATGCCCGACCTCGCCGGGGTGGGGGCCGTGGCCTCGGTCGGCCCTCCGGACGTCGTCGACCTCGAGGCGGCCTACCTCGACACCGCCGACCTGGCGCTGGTCCGTGCGGGCATCACGCTGCGACGACGCTCCGGCGGTGGCGACGAGGGCTGGCACCTGAAGCTGCCGGTCGGCGCGGGACGGGACGAGGTGCACCAGCCGCTGGGTGAGCCCGAGGAGCCGGCCCCGGACGCCCTGCGGGACCTGGTGCGCGCCTACACCGGTGGTCAGGACCTGGGCGTGGTCGCGACGATCAGCACGCGTCGCACCACCACCGCGCTGCTGGGCGACGACGGTGCGGTGCTCGCGGAGGTCTGCGACGACGAGGTGACCGGTCGGCTGCCCGACGGCCCGACCATGAGCTGGCGCGAGTGGGAGGTCGAGCTGGTCGATGGCGACGTCGACCTGCTGGACCTGATCACCGACGAGCTGGCCGAGGAGGGCGTGGTCCCCGCGCGCACCCAGCGCAAGATCGAGGCGGTGCTCGGTGACCGGCTCCACGAACCCGCCCGACCCCGGCACCCCCTGATCGCGTACCTCGCCGACCAGGTCGACGACCTCCGCACGCAGGACGTGGCCGTCCGGCGCGGCGATCTCCGGGGGGTCCACCAGGCCCGCGTCGCCTGCCGCCGGATGCGAGCCGCACTGGCGGCCTACCGGCCGCTGGTCGAGACGGAGGCGACCGAGCCGGTGCGCGAGGAGCTGCGCTGGCTGGGCCATGCGCTGAGCGACACCCGCGATGCCGTGGTCGCGCGGGAGCTGCTGATGACCGCGCTCGACGCGGAGGACCCGGCGCTGGTGCACGGGCCGGTCCGCGAGCGGATCGACTCCACCTACGAGCACCGGACCCGGGCGGGGATCGCCGCGGCCGTGCAGGTGCTCGACGGCGAGCGGTACGCCGCACTGCTGGAGGAGCTCCGTGCGCTGGTGGAGGAGCCTCCCCTCCGGCTGGAGGAGGCGCCGTCGGAGAAGGCGATGGCCAAGCGGCTGCGCCGGCAGGCGCGGCGGGTGGGCCGCCGGCTCGACGAGGTGCGGGCGGCGACGTCGCCCGAGGACCGCGAGGCCGCCTGGCACGAGGTGCGCAAGGCCGCCAAGCGCCTGCGGTACGCCGCGGAGGTGGCGCGGCCTGGTCTCGGCAAGCCGGCCAAGCAACTGGCCGAGCGGGCCAAGGAGGCCACCCAGGTGCTCGGTGAGCGCCAGGACACCGTGGTTGCTCGCGAGCACCTGCTGGCGCTGGCCGACGACGCCGGCACCGCGGGCGAGCCGACGTTCACCTACGGCCTCCTGCACGCACGGCAGGAGGCCCTGCAGGTCGAGCTCGCCTACCGTGCCTGGGAGACGCTGGACATGTTGAAGTCCGGCACCCGGATCGCCGGGGTCGCGGTGCGACTGAAGTAGTCGTCGCCCCACTCCCGGCTGAAGCTGGGCACCGTCGCCGAGGCGTGGGTGAAGCGGCGCAGCAGGTCGACCGGGCTCTCGTTCCAGCGGAAGTTGTTGACCAACCCGGCGATCTCCCCGTCCTCGACGAGGTAGACGCCGTCGCGCGTGAGGCCGGTCAGCAGCAGCGACTGCGGGTCGACCTCGCGGATGTACCACAGGCAGGTGACCAGCAGCCCGCGCTCGGCGCCGCGGACGAGGTCCATCACGTCCCCGGAACCGCCGTCGATCTCGAGCACCAGGTTGTCGACGTACGGCGTGACGGGCCGGCCGGTCATCGCGGCCGTCTGCCGGGTCTGCACCAGCGAGGCGAGCTCTCCGTCGTGGATCCAGTCGGTGCTGCCCAGGGCGAGCCCGTTGTCGAAGACCGAGTGGTCGTCGTCGGAGGACCCGGTGACGGCGAACGGCGAGCACTCCAGGCCCGGGTGGGCCGGGTCGGAGAACAGGCGCACCCCCGGAGCGGCGAGGCGGTCGCCGATGCGGGTGCCGCCGCCGCGGCGGGAGTAGACCGACTGGCCCTCGTGGGCGGCGCGCGCGCCGGCGTACCAGTAGGCGTCGATCATCAGGTCGGCCACCGCGCTGGGCGGCAGGATCGTGTCGTAGCGCCCGGCCGGCAGGTCGACGCGACGCTCGCCCCAGGCGAGCCGCTGCTCGAGCTCGGCCTCCATGGCCAGCGCGTCGACGTCGGTGAAGTCGCGGGTGGCGCCGCCGACCCAGGCCGACTGGGTCAGGGCGGCGTCCTTGCCGGTGCAGCCGTAGTGGCCGGTCGGCTGGACGTGGCGCAGACGCAGCCCGGTCGTGGAGCCGAGGTAGGTGGTCGTCACCTCGTGGCTGACGAAGCCGTAGAGCACCCGGTCGGCGGCCGATGACCGAGCGAAGGCCTCACCGAGCGCGGGTGCGAAGACGTCGTAGACGTGGATGTCGGTGGGGACCGGCGGGTCGTCCCAGTCCGGGCTCACGCGGTCGCGGACCAGCTCGGCGGCGTCCTCGGCGGGGGAGGCAGCACGGGCGGCCTCGTCGGCGGCGCGGACGAGGTCGGTGACCTGGGCCTGGGATGCGGCGCTGCCGGAGACCGTGCCGACCTGCACGCCTCCGGTGCCGCGGACGAAGGAGACCACCGAGACGTCCATGCCGTGCATCACGCCGTTGGTGGTGAGCGTGTTGTTGGCCCAGCGCAGGTTGGCGCCGGTCGAGTCACGCACCACGACCATGCAGTCGTCGGAGACGCTGGCGTGCAGGCCCTGCTCGACCAGGCTCTGCGGGGTGACCTGATGGGTGCTCACTGGCCGCCCTCCTGCGTGGTGTTGAGGATGTTGACGCCGCGGAAGAGCGCGGTGGGGCAGCCATGGCTGACGGCCGCGACCTGGCCGGGCTGCGCCTTGCCGCAGTTGAACGCACCGCCGAGGACCCAGGTCTCGGGGCCGCCGACGGCCTCCATCGAGCCCCAGAAGTCGGTGGTCGTCGCCTGGTAGGCGACGTCGCGCACCTGACCGGTCAGCTCGCCGTCACGGATGGCGTAGAACCGCTGGCCGGTGAACTGGAAGTTGAAGCGCTGCATGTCGATGGACCACGACTTGTCGCCCACGACGTAGAGACCACGCTCGACCCGGCCGATGAGCTCCTCGGTGCTGGGGCCGTCGGGCGCCGGCTGCAGCGAGACGTTGGCCATCCGCTGGATCGGGATGTGGCCCGGCGAGTCGGCGTAGGCGCAGCCGTTGGACCGACCCTGCGGGTGGTCGGGGCCGGCGAGCTCGGGCTTCATCGCGCCCATGGGACGGTCGAGCTGGTAGCCGACGAGGACCCCGTCGCGAACGATGTCCCAGGACTGGGTCTCCACGCCCTCGTCGTCGTAGCCCACCGTGGCCAGGCCGTGCTCGATGGTGCGGTCGCCGGTGACGTTCATGACCGGGCTGCCGTACTGGAGCGAGCCGAGCTTGTCGTAGGTCGCGAAGGAGGTGCCGGCGTAGTTGGCCTCGTAGCCGAGCGCGCGGTCGAGCTCGGTGGCGTGCCCGATCGACTCGTGGATGGTGAGCCACAGGTTGGAGGGGTGGATGACCAGGTCGTAGGAGCCGGGCTCGACGCCGGGCGCCTTGAGCTTCTCGGCGAGCAGCTCGGGGACCTCGTCGATCTCGGCGTCCCAGTCCCAGGCGCCCTGGGCGACGCTGCCGGCGACGTACTCCCAGCCGCGGCCGACCGGCGGGGCGATCGAGGCCATCGAGTCGAAGGTGTCGGCGCCGGTGCCCATCGCCTCGAAGCCCGGCTGCATCCGCACGCGCTGCTGCGTGGTGGAGGTGCCCGCGGTGTCGACGTAGTACTTGTTCTCCTGGACGGCCATCACGAAGGCGGTGGCGTGGTCGACCGCCGCACCGGTGCGCAGCCGTCGGGTCCAGTCGGTCAGCACCGCGGCCTTGTCGGCGGTCGCGACCTCGAGCGGGTTCACGTCGTACGCCGAGACCCATGTGACGTCGGCGTGCACGGGCTCGGGGGCGATCTCGACCGGCGTGGTCGTCATGGTCGCGGCGACCTCGGCCACGGCGACCGCCGTCTCGGCGACCCGGCGGGCCTCGTCGACGGTGAGCACGACGCCGGAGGCGAAGCCCCAGGCGCCGCGGTGGATGACGCGGACCGCGAAGCCGAGGTCCTCGACGTCGGAGGCGGACTGGAGGATCTCGTCACGGGCGCGCAGGTGCTGGTAGCGCACGCGCTCGAAGCGGAAGTCGGCATGGGTGGCGCCCAGCTCCGTGGCCCGGGCGAGGGCGACCTCGCCGAGGCTGCGGAAGGGGAGCGCGAGGAAGGTCGGATCGACCTCGGGTCGGCTCATGGCCGCAACCTACACGCCGCGCGAGAGCCGGACGCTCGACCCGCTGCGGCCCTTGGTGACGTGCAGCTGCACGGGGATCCGGTCGCGCATCTCGGTGACGTGGCTGACCACGCCGACGACCCGCCCGCCCTCGCGCAGCGAGTCGAGGGTGTCCATCACGTCCTCGAGGGTGTCGGGGTCCAGGGACCCGAACCCCTCGTCGACGAAGAGCGTGTCCAGCTCGGTGCCGCCGGCCTCCTGCGCGATCACGTCCGCGAGCCCGAGGGCCAGCGCGAGGGACACCACGAAGGTCTCGCCCCCGGACAACGTGACCGGGTCGCGGCTCTCCCCGGACCAGTCGTCGCGCACCAGCAGGCTCAGGCCGCCCCGGGTCTCGCCGGCGCCGCGGCGACCGGTGTGCTCGAGGGAGTAGCGCTGGTCGCTCATCCGTGCGAGGCGCTCGTTGGCAGCGGCGACGACCTGCGACAGGCGCCAGGCCAGGACGTAGGCCGAGAGCCGCATCTGCAGCGGGTTGTCGGCCGACCGGCCGTCGACGAAGGCGGAGACCGAGGTGGCCAGGCGCAGCTGCTCCTGGACCGGTGCCCACGTCTCCAGTGCGCCGGTCAGCTCGACGACCAGGGCGTCGAGGCGCTCGGCCCGCACCCGTGACGTGGTTGCCCCGGTCAGGGCCGTGGCGAGCCCGGCATGGGCGGCTGCGTGCCGGGCAGCCAGGACCTCGAGGTCGGGCAGGGCGTGCTCCTCGCCCGGGTCGGGGGCGTCGGCGAGCACCTCGGTGACGGCGGCCAGCCGGGCCCGGTGTGCCTCGACGGCCGTGGAGAGGCGCTCCTGCTCCGCGGCGGGCAGGGCGGCGGCGAGTGCGCTGCCGAGCTCGGCGAACCCGGCCTCGGTCACGGCCTCCTCGCACCGCGACAGTGCCTGCGTGGCCGACTCCTCCGCGATCGCCTGCTCGCGGGTCAGGTCGCGCAGCTGACGCACGACGCCGAGCCGGCGGTCGAGGGCGCGCTCGAGAGCAGCCAGGTCGGGGCGTCCGTCGAGCGGGAGCTCGGGCTCCGCGGGGTCGAGGCCGGCCGGATCGCCGCCGGCCAGCGCGACCCGGGCGAGCGAGCCGGCGGCGGCGACCTCGGCGTCGAGCCGGTCGACCTCGCGTACGCCGTCGGTGTGCTGCTGCTCGGCCTCGACCAGGTGCGCGCGGGCCCGCTCGAGTGCGGCGCCGACCTCGGCGGCGGCCTGCTCGGCGTCGGCGAGCGTCGTGGTGGCGAGGGGGACCTGCTCGACCGCCGCGCGGGCCCCGGCGCAGGCCTCCTCGAGCCGATGCACCTCGTCCGTGGCGGCGTCGGGGTCGGTGTCACCGGCGCGGTCGCGGAGGAGGGCCAGGCGGGTCTCGAGGTCCCGGACGTGCTCGGCACGCAGGTGCTCGTCGGTCTTGGCGTCGTCGAGCAGGCGCTGGGCGTCCTTCTCCGCGGCGGCATCGGTGGCGTCGGGGCCCGGCTGTGCCTTGGCGGGGTGGTCGTGGGAGCCGCAGACCGGGCAGCAGCCACCGACGGCCAGCGACCCGGCCAGCTCGGAGGCCATCGACTCGATCCGGGCCTCGCGGACCGCCAGCAGCCGCTCGTGCCGGGTGACGGTGAGCTCGCGGGCGGCGAGGTGCTCGGCGCGGGCGGGGGCGAGCTCGGCCTCCACCGCACGCGCCTCGAGCGCAGCGCCGACCGACTCACGCAGGCCCGCGAGCGCTGCCTCGTGGACGGGGAGGGCCGCGGCCTCGGCCTGGAGGGCGGCGAGCCGCTCCCGGGCGGCGCGCACCCGGTCGGGGGCCTCGGCCACGTCGGCCACGCAGGCCTCCACCTCGGCCCGAGCGCGACGGCGGGACTCCTGCAGCCCGGGCAGGCGGTGCTCGAGAGCGTCGAGCTCCCGCAGGCGGGGGAGCGCGCCCCGGACCCTGCCGGCGGCCAGCAGCAGCGCCTCCTCGTGGGGTGCCAGGTCCTCGCCCGGCACGGCCACGGGCAGGTCGTCGCGCAAGGAGGCGATGCGTGCCTCCAGACGCGCGACGGCCTCGACGCACTCCGAGCGCTGGCGCTCGGCCAGGACCACGGGGACCGCTCGCCGGGCCTCGCCCAGTGCCGTGAGCTGCTGCGCGTGCTCGTCGGCGCGGGCGAGCAGGGCGGCCCGCTCGCTGCGGGCGCGGGACCAGCGCTGGTGCTGCTCGTGGGCCGCTCGGGCCCGGTCGAGCGCCGCCCGCGCGCGGGCCTCGGTGGCCTCGGCGTCCCGGCGCGCGCCCTCGGCGCGATCGCGGTCGGCGTGTGCCGTCGCCCGGCGGTCGACGGCCCAGGGGAGCAGCGTCTCCTCCCAGGTGTCGGGCTCCGGCGGCTGGACGTCCGCGGTCTCGCTGACCCGGCTGGCCAGGTCTGCCACGACCTGCTGCAACCGGCCGGACTCCCGCCGCAGTCCCGTGCGGTGGTCGCGCAGCCACGCCTCGACGTCCTCGAACCGACCGGTGCGGAAGAGCTGCTGCAGGAGCTTGTGGCGGTCCTCGGACTTGGCGCGCAGGAACGCCTGGAAACGTCCCTGAGGCAGCATCGCGACCTGGGTGAACTGGGTCAGCGTCATCCCGAGCAGGTCGCCGACGAGATGGCCGGTCTCGTCGAGCCGGGTCGAGAGCGTGCGCCACTCGCCGTCGGGCAGCCGCTCGGCCAGCACGACGGAGGCCTGCTCGGTGGTGGTGCCGGTGCCGCGGAGCTTCTCGCGCTCCCAGGCGGGGGTGCGCACGAGGCGCAGTCGACGACCGGCCACGCTGAGCTCGAGCTCGACCCGGGGCCGGACGCCGGGCGCGGCCTGGTCGGCCCGCAGGCGCTTGGCCGACCCCCGGTCGCCGGGGACGTCGCCGTACAACGCGAAGCAGACGGCGTCCAGGACGCTCGTCTTGCCGGCGCCCGTGGGTCCGGTGAGCAGGAAGAGGCCCGCGTCGGAGAGCGCGTCGAGGTCGACCTCGACGGTGTCGGCGAACGGGCCGAAGGCGGTGACCTCCAGGCGGTGCAGCCTCATCGGGCGGCTCCTGCAGGAACCTCGGCACGCTGCTCGCGGGCGAGGTCGTCGTCCTCGCAGCAGGCGTCGACGGCCTCGCGCAGCAGCGCGGACTCGTCGTCGGCGGGCGGCCGGCCGCGCAGGGTGGTGAAGAACTCCGCGACCACGTCGTGGTCGCTGCGACCGGACGTGCGGGTGGCCGGGAGACCGCCGATGCTCGGCAGCGGTGCGTCGAAGCCCAGGACCAGCGTGTGCGGGAAGCGTCGGCGCAGCCGCTCCATCGCCTGCGCCGGCCGGTCGGCGTCGGTGAGGGTGACCTGCAGCCAGGAGCCCTCGTGCTCGGCGTGCCGGGCGTCGGTCAGCAGCTCCTCCAGGCTGCCGCGCAGCCGAGCGAGCCGACGGGGGACCGGGGCGTCGACGAACTCGGTGCGCACCGACCCGTCGGCGGCCAGGTCGACCAGCCACGACCCCTTGTGGTGGTCGGCCTCGGAGAAGGAGTAGGCCAGCGGGGACCCCGAGTAGTGCACCCGGTCGCTGAGCACGTGACGGCCGTGCAGGTGACCGAGGGCGACGTAGTCGACGCCGTCGAAGACCGGCAGCGGGACCAGCGAGACACCTCCGACGGAGATGTCGCGCTCGGAGTCGCTCTCCTCGGGGCGGGCCCCGCCGCCGACGAAGGCGTGCGCCATGACCACCGAGCGGGTGCCGGGTCGGGCGTCGAGGTCGCGGCGGACCCGGCGCATGGCCTCGGTCAGCGTCGCCTCGTGGCTGCGCTCGGCCAGGCCCCACGGCTCGCGCACGGACTCCGGGTCGAGGTAGGGCAGGCCGTGGACCGCGACCGGGCCGTGGTCGTCCTCGAGCAGCACGGGCGTGCCGACGCCGTCGGGATCCGTGCGCAGGTGGACGCCCGCGGCGTCGATGAGGCGTGCGCTGAAGCCGAGGCGACGCGCGGAGTCGTGGTTGCCGCTGGTCACCACCACCCGGGCGCGCGAGGCGGCCAACCGGGCCAGTGCCTCGTCGGCCAGGGCGACGGCGTCGACCGGGGGGAGCGCACGGTCGTAGACGTCGCCGGCGACCAGCACCACGTCGACCCTCTCGCGCTCCACCACCTCGAGCAGGTGGTCGATGTAGTCCGCCTGGTGGCCGAGCATCCCCTCACGGTGGAACGACCGGCCGAGGTGCCAGTCGGAGGTGTGGAGGAGGCGCATGCCACGACCGTAGGAGCGAGCACCGACAACAGGGTGGACCCACGCCGTCGCCGACCTGCCAGGCTCGTCACGTGGAGTCCCCTCGCCTGCCCGTGACGATCGTCGGCGCCGGGATCTCCGGCGTGGCCTGTGCCCGTGTGCTCGCCGCGGCGGGGATCCCCGTCGAGCTGGTCGACCGCGGGCGTCGGGTCGGAGGTCGGATGGCCTCGCGCCGCCACGAGGGCCGTCCGGCCGACATCGGGGCGTCCTACTTCACGGTGTCCGACCCAGCGTTCGAGGAGGTCGTCGCGCGGTGGGCGGAGGCCGGTCTCGCTCGGGGGTGGACCGACACGTTCGGGGTCGTGTCCGGCTCGCAGGACGCGCGCACGACCGCGTCGGGCCCGACGCGCTGGGGGACCCCGGGCGGCATCCGGTCCCTGGTCGAGGTGCTGGCCGTCGACCTGCCGGTGCGCGGGGCCACCGAGGTGCAACGGGTCTCCGTCGAGGACGGCCTGCCCACCGTGGACGGCCGCCCTGCGCGCATGGTCGTGCTGGCGATGCCCGACCCGCAGGCCCGCAGGATGCTCGACGAGGCCGCCCACCCGGCCGCGGCCGCGGGGCTGACGGCGGCGTACGAGGCGGTGCTGGCCCTGACCGCGGTCTACCCCCAGCGCTGCTGGGAGGAGCTGCCGGACGGGCTGTTCGTCAACGACGACCCTGTCCTGGCATGGATCGCCGACGACGGCCGTCGGCGCTGCGACGCCGCGCCGGTGCTCGTCGCGCACTCGACCGACGCGCACGCGCGGCCGCACCTCACGGACCCTGCGACCGGCGGCCCGGCGATGCTCGAGGCCCTGACGAGGTACGCCGCTCCCTCGCTCGACCCCGTGCACACCGCAGTGCACCGCTGGACCTTCGCCAAGCCGGTCGCCGGGCGTCCCGAGCGCTACCTGCTCACCGACACCGGCGTCGCCGCCTGCGGGGACTCGTGGTCGGACAAGCCGCGCGTCGAGGGTGCCTGGCTCTCCGGCACGGCGCTGGGGCACGCGCTGGTCGAGTCCCTGGCCTGACGCCTGGCCCGATGCCTGGCCTGAGGACGGCAGGTCGAGCAGGGGTGACGGTGCGCCGGCTCGATGGGCTCAGTGCAGACGCTCGGCGAAGAACTCCAGGACCCGGTCCACGGCGACCTGGGAGCGCTGCTCGGTGACGACCGAGTGGCCCTTGCCTGGTAGGTCGACGCGCAGGAAGCCGTCACCGAGCTCGCGGTCCAACGTGTCGAACCGGGTCCCGGTCATCGGGTCCGAGGCGTACTGGATGCCCAGCACCGCGCACCCGCCCCCGACCCGCTCCTTGACCGTCGCCAGGTCGTCGGGGGAGAGGTTGAGGTCGGCCGAGCGCCTCCGGCCGACCGCGAACGGCACCGACGGCTGGCACAGGACCGGGGCGGCCACGGAGTCGTCGACCATCATCGCCAGCGCGAACCCGCCGGTGAAGCACATCCCGAGGGCACCGACGCCCGGCCCGCCGAGCTCGCCGTGCAGCTCGCGCGCCAGGGAGCGCAGCCAGCCGGCGATCGGCGTGGTGACGCCGGTGGCCAGCTTGGTGAACTCCGCGCTCACGCAGACCTGCCGCATCGACCGCGCCACCGCGCCGGCGGACATCGGCGCCTCGGCTCGCCCGAACAGGTGCGGCATCACGACGGTGTAGCCGGCATCGACCAGCTCCTCGCCGAAGCCGATCACGCTCGGCGTGGGGCCGGGGATCTCGTGGATGACGACCACACCGGGGCCGGTGCCCTTGCGGTACGTCGGGTGGCGGGTGCCGTCGTGCGTGTGCGACCCGGAGGTCCAGGTGTCGAGGAGCGCCATGGGGCGACCCTAGGGGTGACCGGTGCCGCTGCGCGCCTGCCTAGGCTCGCGGAGTGGCTCCCACCCGCGTCCGGCTCGTCCTCCCGCACCAGCTCTTCGAGCAGCACCTCTCGGCCGCGGAGGGCACGGTCTTCGTGCTGGTCGAGCACGACCTGCTCTTTCGTCAGTACCGCTTCCACACCCAGAAGCTCGTGCTCCACCGCGCCTCCATGCGCCGGTTCGGCAGCCGGCTCGAGGAGGCGGGGTACGCGGTCGAGCGCGTCGACACCGACGGGCGCACCACCTCCCGGGCCGCCCTCGACCGGGTCCTCGCGGGGCTGGCCGGCTCCGACGACGTGCACGTGTCGGCGTACGACGTGGTGGACGACTGGCTCGAGCGCGACCTCGACCCGATCGTCGACCAGTGGCTGGAGTCGCCGAACTTCCTGTGCACGCGCGACGACCTCGCCGAGCACTTCGACGGCACCGCCGGCCCTCGCGGTCGCCGCGCGCGGATGCAGCACTTCTACTCCTGGCAGCGCACGCGCCTCGACGTGCTCATGACCGACTCCGGCGAGCCGGTCGGGGGCAAGTGGTCCTTCGACGAGGACAACCGCAAGAAGCTGCCGAAGGGGCACCCGGTGCCCGACGTCGAGCGACCCGGCGCGGACTCCCGGCACCCCGAGGTGGAGGACGCGATCGCCTGGGTGAAGCGGGCGTTCCCCGACAACCCCGGTGACGCCGACGCGTTCGCCTGGCCGACGTCCCACGCCGAGGCGCGGGCGGGGCTGCGGCAGTTCCTCGGGGAGCGCTTCGCCGAGTTCGGGCCCTACGAGGACGCCATCTCCGCCGAGCACCCCTTCGTCTTCCACGCGTTGCTGACGCCGGGGCTCAACATCGGGCTGCTCGACCCGCGCGACGTGCTGGCCGACGCCCTCGATGTGGGTGATGACGTGCCACTGGCCAGCCTCGAGGGCTTCGTGCGCCAGCTCATCGGCTGGCGGGAGTACATGCGCGCCACCTACGTCCTGTGGGGCCGCCGGATGCGCGGCCGCAACCACCTCGGCCACACCCGCCCGCTCGCCGAGGGCTGGTGGACCGCGGAGACCGGGCTGGACCCCGTCGACCTGGTGCTGCGACGGGTGCTGGACAACGGGTACGCCCACCACATCGAGCGGCTGATGGTGCTGGGCAACGCCATGTGCCTGCTGCGCACCGAGCCGGACGCGGCGTACGAGTGGTTCATGGAGATGTTCGTCGACGCCTACGACTGGGTGATGGTGCCCAACGTCTACGCCATGAGCCAGTTCGCGGCGGGGGAGTCGATCACCACCAAGCCCTACGTCTCCGGCAGCAACTACCTCAAGAAGATGAGCGACCTGCCGCGCGGGGACTGGGAGGCCGACTGGGACGGCCTCTACTGGACCTTCGTCCGTGACCACCGCGAGGTCTTCGAGCGCAACCCCCGCTCCGGCTTCGCGGTCCGGACGTACGACGGCCTCGACCCGGCCAAGAAGTCGGAGCACACCCGTCGGGCCAGTGCCTGGCTGGGAGACTGACGGGCGTGCCTCGTCTCCACGCCCTCGAGCTGACCCCTGACGACGAGGGCCGCGCCCGCGTCCGCGAGCTGTGGACGGCGCTGCAGGACGCCGGGCTGCCCAGCCAGGCCGACCACACCAAGGCGAGCAACCAGCCGCACGTCACCGTCGTGGAGGCGCCCGAGATCCCTGACGCCGCCATCGACGTCGCCCGGGCCCGGCTGCGGGGGATGCTGCCGGTCACCGCGACCGCGCGCGGGGTCCTGCTCCTGGGCGGCGACCGGGTCACGATCGCGCTCGGAGTCGACCTGCACGACGACGTCGTACGCCGGGTCCTCGCCGTGCGGGTCCAGGTGCCCGACCGCGCGCACCGGGGCTGGCTGCCGCACGTGACGCTGGCCCGCCGGGTGCCGCGCGCCGACCTCGGCCGAACGCTCGAGGTCGTGGGGGCACCCGAGATCGACCTCCGGCTCACCGAGGTGCGGCGCTGGGACCCCGACAAGGGCCACGTCACGACGCTCTGAGGCGCGCCCTGTGACTGCCTCGTGTGGTTCAGCGCGGTCCCTGGACCGCGCTCAGCCACACGAGCCGGCCGCTCAGGCCAGGTCGACCCAGCAGTCGGCCAGCACGGGGGAGCCGTCGCGGGGGCCGCCGGCGACGGTGGCCGAGGCGACCAGGCGCCCGTCCTCCTGCCAGCCCTGCACCCGGATCGTCTCCCCGGGGAAGACCACGCCGGCGAAGCGGGCACCGAACCCGGAGACCCGGGTGGCGTCCCCGCCGAGCAGGGCGTCGGTCAGCTCGCGCAGCACGATGCCGTAGGAGCACAGCCCGTGCAGGATCGGCGCCGGGAAACCCGCGGCCTTGGCGAAGTCGGGGTCGGCGTGCAACGGGTTCCGATCGCCGCACAGCCGGTAGAGCAGCGCCTGCTGCGGCGTGACGTCGTAGGACACGTCGCAGTCGGCGACGCGCTCCGGGATCTCGACGGCCTGGGAGGAGCCGCGGTCGCCGCCCCAGCCGCCCTCGCCCTTGACGAAGATCGACGAGCGCACCCGCCACAGCTCCCCGCCCTCCGGGGAGGTGGCCACGCCCTCCTGCCAGATGACCGCCGCCTTGCCCTTGTCCCACACGTCGGTGAGCGTCGTGCGGATCGTCGCCGAGCCCGAGGTCGGCAGCGGCGCGGAGACCGAGATCGACTGCGAGCCGTGCACGACCTGGGCCAGGTTGATGTCGCAGCCCGGCAGGTCCAGCGGCGGCGGGTCGGTCATGTGGAAGGTCGGGGCCACCACGCCGAAGGACGGCAGCACCTGCAGCGCCGGGCCGTCCAGGGTGTAGCGCAGCGCGTCGGGGGAGAGGTTGTCACCCTCGCGCGAGCCGGCACCGATGCCGAGGTGGTAGAGCAGGACGTCGCTCTCGCTCCAGGAGAACTCGACCTCCCCGACGGGGGAGCCGATCGCGACGGTGGGGTCGATGGGCATCAGACGGTCTCGCTCTCGGGGTTCGGGTGTGGTCTCGACGCCCGCTCCTCGCTGGCGCTCGTCCCGGGAGAGACCACGCCCTGATCGGCGATGTCGTCGGCGGCCAGGTAGCCGAAGACCAGCGCCGGGCCGATGGTGCCGCCGGGGCCGGGGTAGGTGTGGCCCATGACCGCGGCCGACGCGTTGCCGGCGGCGTACAGGCCCTCGATCGGCGAGCCGTCGGGACGCAGCACGCGGGCGCGCTCGTCGGTGACCAGGCCGCCCTTGGTGCCGAGGTCGCCGGGCACGATCTTCACCGCGTAGAACGGGCCCTGGTCGATGACGCCGAGGGAGGGGTTCGGCTTCACGGTGGGGTCGGAGTAGTACTTGTCGTACGCCGACTCGCCGCGGCCGTAGTCCTCGTCGACGCCGCTGCGGGCGAAGCCGTTGAAGCGCTCCACGGTGGCCTCCAGGGCCGCTGCCGGCACCCCGATCTCCTCGGCCAGGCCGGCCAGGGTCGAGGCGCGCTTGATGGTGCCGTGCTTGTACCACCGGCCGGGGAACGGCTGGCGCGGGAAAAGCCCCGCGAACAGGTAGCGGTTGCGGTAGCGGGTGTCGATGACCATCCAGCTCGGCACGTGCCCTACACCGGTGGCTTCCCCCTCGTAGATCTTGTGGGTCGCCTCGACGTAGGGCAGCGCCTCGTTCATGTAGCGCTGGCCGGCCTGGTTGACGATGATCGACCCGGGCAGGTTGCGCTCGGCCAGACAGAACCACGGACCGCTCGGCAGCGGGATGGTCGGGCCCCACCACGAGTCGTCCATCAGTGCGACCTCGGCGCCGGCGGTGATGCCCGCGCTGATGCCGCCGCCGGTGTTGAACTGCGAGCCGGTCGTCCAGTCCACCGACGTCGGCTTGGGCTGGTACTTCTCGCGCATCTCCAGGTTGCGCTCGAAGCCGCCGGAGCCGATGACGACACCGCGGCGCGCCCGCACGACGTGCTCGGCGCCGTCGCGCTGCACCTTCACGCCGACGACGCGGCCCTCGGAGAGGACCAGCTCGCTGAGCTCGGCCTCGTGCACCACCGGCACGCCCGCGTCCATCAGCGCCTTGCGCAGGCCGATGGCGATCGCGTTGCCCATGCCGAACAGGCGCTGGCGGCGCAGGCCGGCGAGGGTGCGCCGCAGCAGCACCCGGAGCATCGTGATCGGGCCGCCGAGGGTGCGCAGGCCCAGGCTGATCTTCCGGAAGTCGCGCTGCAGCACCACCATGTTGGCCGGGGCCTTGGTGTACTGCGGGTGCAGTCGGTCGAGCTCCTCGCCGATGATGCGCCCGTCGATCGGGTCGGGCTCGACCGAGCGGCCGCGGGCGCGGCCGCCGGGCTGCTCAGGCTGGTAGTCGGCGTACTGCGGCACCCAGCGGAAGCGCACGGGGGAGCGGTCGCGGATGAAGTCCATGACCTCGGGGCCACGCTCGAGGTAGGTGTCGCGCCGCACCTTCGGCACAACGTCACCGACGATCGCGTCGAGATAGGTCTTGGCCGCCTCGATGCCGTCGGACTCGCCGGCCGCGCGCAGTGCGTAGTTGTCGGGGATCCAGACCCCGCCGCCGCTGCGGGCCGTCGAGCCGCCGAAGTACTCACTCTTCTCCAGCAGCACCGTCTCCAGGCCGTGGGACGCGGCGCGCAGCGCCGCACTCATGCCGGCCGCACCGGCTCCCACGACGACGACATCCACCTCTGCCGGCAACGCGCCGGTCGGACCACCCGTCATGGCGCGAAACTGTAACAGGTTCTAGTATCGACAGGTGACGTCCGACGACGCGATCCGCGCAGCCAGCGAGCGCCTGATCCGAGCCCAGGAGACCGGGGAGCCGTGCGCCCCCGTCCGCGACCTCATCGGCGCCGACGACCTCGACGCGGCGTACGCCGTGCAGATGGGTGTCGTGGAGCGGCGGCTCGCCGCCGGTGCGATCGTGGTCGGCCGCAAGATCGGCGCCACGTCCAAGGCGGTCCAGGACCAGCTCGGGGTCGACCAGCCCGACTTCGGCTACCTCCTCGACGACATGGACGTCAGCCACGGCGGGCCGATCTCGATGGCCGGCCTCCTCCAGCCGCGGGTCGAGGCCGAGGTGGCCTTCGTCCTGTCCCAGGACATCGACCCGGGTGACCCCGACGACCTCACCGTCGCCGACGTGCGCGCGGCGGTCGACGTGGCGCTGCCGGCCCTGGAGATCGTCGACAGCCGCATCGCCGGCTGGGACATCGGCTTCACCGACACCGTGGCCGACTGCGCGTCCAGCGGCCTGTACGTCGTGGGCATGGACGACGCACGGCCCCTCGAGCAGCTCGAGCCGCGTGACGTCGACATGACGCTCGCCATCAACGGCGAGGTCCGCTCCAGCGGCAACGGCGCCGCCTGCCTCGGCGACCCGCTCGAGGCGCTGCGCTGGCTGGCGGTCCAGGCCGCCCGGTTCGGCGACCCGCTCCGCAAGGGCCACCTGGTCCTCTCCGGCGCGCTCGGCCCCTTCGTGCCGTTCGCCCCCGGCGACGACGTCCTCGCCACGATCAGCGGGTTCGCCCCGCTGCGGGCCACGTTCACCGACTGACCACTGCTCCACCAGCACCACCTGCACGCACCCGCCCCGAGGAACCAGGGAGACCCATGAGCAAGCTGACCGCAGCGATCGTCGGGCCCGGCAACATCGGCACCGACCTGATGTACAAACTGCTGCGCTCCGACGTCATCGAGCCGCGCTGGATGATCGGCGTCGACCCGAGCAGCGAGGGCCTCAAGCTCGCCGCGGAGAAGGGCCTGGAGTCCTCCCACGAGGGCGTGGACTGGCTGCTCAAGCAGGACGAGATGCCCGACCTGATCTTCGAGGCCACCTCGGCCTACGTGCACCGCGAGTACGCACCGCGCTACGAGGAGGCCGGCATCCGGGCGATCGACCTGACCCCGGCCGCGATCGGCCCCGCGGTCATCCCGCCGGTCAACGGCGAGACCCACGTCGACGCCATGAACGTCAACATGATCACCTGCGGCGGCCAGGCCACCATCCCGATGGTCGCCGCGGTCTCCCGCGTCGCTCCGGTGTCGTACGCCGAGATCGTGGCCTCGGTCTCGTCCATGTCCGCGGGCCCGGGCACCCGCGCCAACATCGACGAGTTCACCCGCACCACCAGCAGCGGGGTGCGCGAGATCGGTGGGGCGACGGAGGGCAAGGCGATCATCATCCTCAACCCGGCCGAGCCGCCGATGATCATGCGCGACACGATCTTCTGCGCCGCCGACCCAGACGCCGACCGCGACGCGATCATCGCTTCGGTCTTCGCCATGGAGAAGGCCGTCCAGGAGTACGTCCCGGGCTACCGGCTGCTCCAGGAGCCCCAGCTCGACGACCCCTCGCCGGCCACCCGTGGGGCGCTCAAGGTCTCGATCTTCGTCGAGGTCGAGGGCGCCGGCGACTTCCTGCCGCCGTACGCCGGCAACCTCGACATCATGACCGCCGCCGCGACGCAGGTCGGCCAGAACATCGCCCGCTCGATCCTCGCCCCGTCCGGCGGTTGAGGAGGCGCGCCAGCGCCGTCTCGAAACCCCGGAACCTGAAAGGCAACCCATGAGCACCGACCTGAACACCCTCACCCGCACCTGGCACGGCACCCACGGCACCGAGCCCTGGGGCGAGCTGGACCTGCGCCTGACCGACACCTGCCTGCGCGACGGGTCGCACCACAAGCGTCACCAGTTCACCGCGACCGAGGTCCACGACATCGTCGAGGCCCTTGACAGCTCCGGCATCCCGGTCATCGAGGTGACCCACGGCGACGGACTGGGCGGCTCCTCGTTCAACTACGGGTTCTCCCGGACCCCGGAGCAGGAGCTGATCCGGATCGCCGCGGAGACCGCGAAGCGCGCCAAGATCGCCTTTCTCATGCTCCCGGGCGTCGGCACCAAGGACGACATCCGGGCCGCGCAGGACAACGGCGGACAGATCTGCCGGATCGCCACCCACTGCACCGAGGCCGACACCTCCATCCAGCATTTCGGCCTGGCGCGCGAGCTCGGCCTGGAGACCGTCGGCTTCCTGATGATGAGCCACACCCAGCCCCCCGAGGTGCTGGCCAAGCAGGCGCGGATCATGGTCGATGCCGGCTGCCAGTGCGTCTACGTGGTCGACTCCGCCGGCGCCCTGATCATGGAGCAGACCGCGGACCGGGTCTCCGCCGTCGTCGCGGAGATCGGTGACGTCGCCGACGTCGGGTTCCACGGCCACGAGAACCTCGCGCTCGGTGTCGCCAACACCGTCGCAGCCGCCCGCGCGGGCGCCACCCAGATCGACGGCTCGGTCCGTCGCTTCGGCGCGGGGGCCGGCAACACGCCGCTGGAGGCGTTCATCGGCGTGTGCGACAAGCTCGGCTGGCGCACCGGCGTCGACTTCCTCCAGATCGTCGATGCCTCCGAGGACGTCATCAAGCCCGCGATGCCCGAAGAGTGCGAGCTCAATCGGATGACCCTGATGATGGGGTACGCCGGGGTCTACTCCTCCTTCCTCAAGCACGCCGGCAACGCCGCCGATCGCTACGGCGTCTCCGGCGCGAAGATCCTGCTCGAGGCCGGCCGCCGCAAGCTGATCGGCGGCCAGGAGGACCAGCTCATCGACATCGCGCTGATGCTGAAGGCCGAGCAGGACAAGCAGGTGGCCAACGCCTGACCCACCGCTGCACCCGGCACCGTCGGGGTCGCTGAGACGACTCTCACCCGGGAGTGCTGGTCCAAAACTGAAACGTGTTCTAGTCTTACCAGTAACACGTTCTACCGACAGGAGTTTGTGCGATGTCCCAGGCTGTTCTCGACGGCGTCCGCGACCTGCTCCCCACCTTCCGGGAGCGCGCCGAGGAGACCGAGGCGCTGCGCGTCGTCCCGGAGGCGAGCATCAAGGAGCTGGAGGAGACCGGCTTCTTCAAGCTGCTGCAGCCCAAGCGCTTCGACGGCCACGAGGCCGACCCGGTGACCTTCTACACCGCCGTGCGTGACATCGCCTCGGCCTGCGGCTCCACCGGTTGGGTCTCCAGCGTCGTGGGCGTGCACCCGTGGCAGGTCGCCCTGTTCGCCGACGAGGCGCAGCAGGCGGTGTGGGGCGAGGACACCAACGTCCGGCTCTCCTCCTCCTACGCCCCGACCGGCAAGGCGACCGTCACCGACGGTGGCTACATCCTCTCGGGCAAGTGGAGCTTCTCCTCCGGCTGCGACCACTGCTCGTGGGTGCTGCTCGGCGGGCTGGTCTTCACCGAGGAGGGCCAGATCGTCGACTTCAAGACGTTCATGGTCCCGCGGGAGAAGTACACGATCGTCGACGTCTGGAACATGGTCGGCCTGGCCGGCACCGGCTCCAACGACATCGTGGTCGAGGACGTGTTCATCCCCGAGGCGTTCACCCTGTCGATGGGCGAGACCGGCCAGTGCCGCGGCCCGGGCCAGGAGCAGAACACCTCCGACCTCTACAAGCTGCCCTTCCACTCGATCTTCACCGGCACCATCACCACGCCGATCATCGGCATGGCCATGGGCGCCTACGACGAGCACGTGGAGATGCAGCAGAAGCGCACCCGTGCGGCGTACCTCGGCGAGAAAGCCAGCCTGGACCCGTTCTCGGCCGTGCGCATCGCCAAGGCCTCCAGCGAGATCGACGCCGCCTGGGCGCTCCTGGTCAACAACATCCGCGAGGAGCAGGACTACGTCGCCAAGGGCGAGAAGATCCCGCTCAAGACGCGCCTGAAGGTCCGGCGCGACCAGGTGCTGGGCTCCCAGCGCGCCATCGACGCGATCGACGCGCTCTTCGAGGCCTCCGGTGGTCGGGCGCTGACCAGCGGCACCTACCTCCAGCGCGCCTGGCGCGACGCCCACGCGGGTCGCGTCCACGCCGCCAACGACCCCGAGCGCGCCCTGCAGATGTACGGCGCGCACGAGTTCGGCCACAAGATCGACCCGGGGATGTACTGAGTGTCGACGCAGCTGACCAAGGACGAGGTCCAGCAGTTCGTCTCGGTCAAGACCGAGGCGGCCGGTGACCTGCGGATCGCCTACTACGAGGCCGACAGTCGCACCGACGACAAGGCCGAGCGACTGCCGCTGGTGATGCTGCACGGCGGCGGGCCCGGTGCCTCCTCGTGGTCGAACTTCGGCCCGGCACTGCCCGGCTTCGCCGAGGAGTTCCGCACCATCCTGGTCGACCAGCCCGGCTTCGGCGCCTCGGACAAGCCGCCGGTGGTGGGCAACTACTACCGCTTCTCCGCCGACGCGATCGTGGCGGTCCTCGACGCGCTGGGCATCGAGAAGGTCCACGTGCTCGGCAACAGCCTGGGCGGCGGTACGGCGATGCGCCTGGCGCTGTCCTACCCCGACCGGGTCGGCCGGCTGATCATGATGGGGCCGGGCGGGCTGTCGCTGAACCTCTTCCACGCCGACCCGACCGAGGGCGTCCAGCGCCTGATGGACTTCGGCGCGAACCCGAGCCGCGAGGCCCTGCGGGCGTTCATCTCCACCATGGTGGTCGACCAGTCCCTGGTCACCGACGAGCTGGTCGAGGCGCGCTTCGCCGACGCGACCGCGCCGGGCGCGCAGGACGCGATGCGCTCGATGGGGATGTCGTTCTGGAACCCCGAGACCGCCGAGGACGGCATGCTCTGGCGCGAGGCGCACCGCCTGCGCAAGCACACCCTGCTCACCTGGGGTCGCGAGGACCGGGTCAACCCGCTGGACGGCGCGATGGTGGCCCTCAAGCTGATCCCCAGGGCGCGGCTCCACGTCTTCCCCCACTGCGGCCACTGGGCCCAGATCGAGGCGGCCGAGGAGTTCCGCGAGGTGGCCACCGCCTTCCTCGCACGCCACGTCGAACGGAAGCGCTGACATGACGATCGACATCAAGTCCATGGGCTACGTCCGGGTCAGCAGCACCGACCCGGAGCAGTGGCGCACCTTCGCCGGCAAGGTCCTCGGCCTCGCCGAGGGCCGCGGCCCCCACCCCGACCACCAGTACTGGCGCATCGACGAGGTGTCTGCCCGGCTGGTCGTCGTCCCCGGCGACGTCGACGAGCTGACCTGCGTGGGCTGGGAGGTCGCCGACCACCGCGCCCTGCAGGAGGTGCGCGAGCACCTGCAGAAGGCGGGCGTGGACTTCGAGGACGGCACCCGCGAGGAGCTCGACGAGCGCCGCGTGCAGGAGCTGGTCCGCTTCAGCGACCCCTTCGACAACGTCTTCGAGATCTTCCACGGGATCACCTACGAGTCCCGGCCGATCGTCACGCCGTACGCCGCCAGGTTCGTCACCGGCGACCAGGGCATGGGCCACGTGGTGCTCCCGGTCACCGACGACGTGGAGGCGTTGCGCTTCTACGACGAGGTGCTCGGGTTCCGCCTGCGTGACTCGATGAGCATGCCCGGTGAGTTCGTCGGGAAGGAGCCGGGCTCGAAGGTCTGGCTGCGCTTCCTCGGCGTCAACCCGCGGCACCACTCGCTGGCCTTCCTGCCGATGCCCAACGCCAGCAAGTGCGTGCACATCATGCTCGAGGTCGACGAGCTCGACGACGTGGGCCGTGCCCTGGAGCGGGTGCGCAAGCACAAGGCGCCGCTGTCGGCGACGCTCGGTCGCCACATGAACGACGAGATGGTCTCCTTCTACGTCAAGAGCCCCGCGGGCTTCGACGTGGAGTTCGGCACCGACGGCCTGCGCGTCGAGGACCGCACCTGGGTCGCCCGCGAGTCGACCGCCGTGTCCTACTGGGGCCACGACTTCGGCGGCGGGCAGTAGGCGGGCCGGACGTGCTGGAAGGCATCGAGGTCCCTAGGGTGGCTCGCATGACGCACGACGATGTCCCCGAGGGGATGCGGACCGACGCGCGCGCGACCTGGCCGAGCCCGGAGCTGATCGAGTCGTGGCTCGGCGACTCGATCTTCGACCTGCGCCCCGGCGAGGAGGTCGAGGTCCCGGCCGACGACGAGGAGGCCGTGTCAGCGGCGCGTCGCTTCCGCGACGTGCTCTCGCAGTTCGCCTCCGGCGTGACCGTCGTGACCACGATGAGCGGGGGACTGCCGGTCGGCATGACCTGCCAGTCGTTCTCCAGCGTCTCGCTGGACCCGCCGCTGGTGATGTTCATCCCCGCGAAGACCTCGCGGGCCTGGCCGCTCATCCAGCGGTCCGGGAAGTTCTGCGTCAACATCCTCGCCGAGGACCAGGCGTGGCTGTCCAACCAGATGGCCAGCCGCGGCGCGGACAAGTTCGCGGGAGTCGACTGGACCCCGGCCCCGGTGACGGGCACGCCGCTGCTGCGGGGCACGATCGCGCACCTCGAGTGCAGCATCCACGCCGTGCACGAGGCCGGCGACCACTACGTCGTCATCGGCCGGGTGCTCGGCCTGGAGATCGGCGACGTGGACGACCCGCTGCTGTTCTTCCGTGGTCGCTACGCGACCACGGAGATCCCCACCGACTGACTGCACAGGGCGGCGGCCCGGGCGTTGGGGACCCTGCCCAGCGTGTGCTCAGACGCGGGTGCGTCGCGGGTTGGCGACCATGCCGACCCCGGCGACCGGCCGCACCTCGGTGCCGGCGTGGGACGAAGCGGAGCTGCTGCCGCGGGCGGTGGTGGAGTTCGAGTTCATGCGACGACGCTAGGCCTGCGCAGCCCACACCCGGTCCTCACCCGGGACACCGTTGGTCAACGCCTGGGTGACTGCGGTGTGGGCCGTCCGTGGACGTGCGCGAGCGCTCCCGCTCAGGGCAGTGCGAGTGCGGCGCGGTGCACGTGGGGCGCCCCGAACAGCTGGCCCAGGGCGTGGGCGCGTTTGAGCACCAGGTGGGCGTCGTGCTCCCAGGTGATGGCGATGCCACCGTGCATCTGGACCGTCTCGGCCGCGACCTGGGCGACCGCCTCGGCGACGTAGGACTTCGCCGCGTGCACCAGCTGGGCCGCGTCGGGGGCCTGCGAGGCGACGGCGTACGCCGCTGACCAGGACCCCGAGCGTGACATCTCCAGCTGCACGAGCATGTCGGCCATGCGGTGCTTGAGCGCCTGGAAGGAACCGATCGGGCGGCCGAACTGCACCCGGTCCTTGCTGTAGGCGACCGTCATGTCCAGCCCGCGTTGGGCGCAGCCGACCGACAGGGCGACCGCGCCGAGGGCGCCGACCAGGTGGGCCCGCTCCACCGCCGGTGCGGCCGAGCCGATGCGGGTGGCCGTGGCGACGTCGACCTGCAGGCTGCCCAGGCGCAGGGTCTGGTCCATCGACGGTGTCCAGGAGACCTGGGCCGCGGTCGGGTCGACCTCGTAGAGGTGCTCGCCGTCGGCGGCCACGAGGACGTCGGCGAGGTCCGCGTCGAGGACGGCACTCGCCTGCCCGCCCTCGAGCACGGCGAACGCACCGATCTCACCGGCAGCCAGCCGTGGCAGCAGGCGTGCGGCCGCGTCGTCGTCGGCTCCGGCGAGGACCGCTTCGGCCGTGACGAGGGACGACAGGGCGGGCACCGGGGCGAGCGCACGGCCGATCTCCTCGAGGACCAGGACCGACTCCACGAGGGTGGCGCCGACGCCGTCGTGCTCCTCGGGGACCGCCAGTGCCGCGACGCCGATCTGCTCGCACAGCACCTGCCACAGGTCGGCGTCGAAGCCGGCCTCGGACGCGATCGCGGTGCGCACTGCGCCGCTGTCGCTGCGCTTGGCCAGCAGCGACCGCACGGTCGCGACCAGCTCGGTCTGCTCCTCGGAGAGGGAGAGGTCCATCGTCGTCCTCAGTCCAGGCCGAGCTGCTGAGCCAGCCGGCCGCGGTGGAAGTCGGGGGTGCCCCAGGCCGTGACCAGGGCGCGGATCTTGGTCAGCCACACCGACAGGTCGAACTCGGCGGTGTAGCCGATGGCGCCGTGCACCTGCAGGCCGACCCGGGAGGCGAGGTACGCCGCGTCCCCGGCCGCGAGCTTGGCCGCGGAGACGTCGATCTCACCGAGGGCGGCGCCGTGGACGAGCGGCCGTGCGAAGTCGAGCGCGATGCGCACGTCGGCCAGCGCGTGCTTGATCGCCTGGTACGAGCCGATCTGACGACCGAACTGGGTGCGCTGCTTGACGTAGTCCACCGAGTCGGCGAGCACCCGCTCGCCGGCACCGAGCAGCTGGGCGGCGGTGGCCAGGACGGCCAGGTCGATCGCCTCCCGGTGGGGCTCGCCGGCGCCCTCGACGCGGAAGAGGCGGCGTGTGCGGTCGACCGAGGTGACCTGCTCGCCCACCCCCGTGGCGGGGGTCGCTCCGACGTACACCTCGTCGGCGACGTCGGCGTCCAGGGCGTACGGCACGTGCGGCGGCAGCGCCACCGTCGCCACGCCCTCGACCTCGCGGCCGAGGGCGATCGGCAGGTACGCCGCGGACTCCACCCACGGGCCGGGGACGGCGTGCCGACCCAGTGCCTCGAAGGCGATGGCGACCTCGACGGGCGAGGCGTCGGTGGCCAGCGACAGCACCCCCAGGTCCGAGAGTCGCTTCCACAGGCCGAGGCCGGGGGCGTGGTCGCCCTCGGCCCAGGCGCGGGCGGCGGCCACCGTGCCCGCGCCGGAGAGCAGGGACTCCAGGGCGGCGGCGAAGTCGCGCTGGTCCTCGTCGAGCTCGAACCTCACTTGGCTGCCTCCTTCGGCTGGCCCTTGGGCTCGCGGGGAAGGCCCAGGATGCGCTCCGCCACGATGTTGCGCTGGATCTCGTTGGTGCCGGCGTAGATGGGCCCCGACAGCGAGAACGTGTAGCCGTCGAGCCACGGTGACTCGACCTCGGCCTCGGCGCCGAGGATGTCGAGCGCGGTCTCGTGCAGGGCCACGTCGAGCCCGGACCACCACACCTTGTTGACCGAGCCCGCGGCCCCCATGTCGCCGCCGGCGGCGAGCCGGGTGACGGTGCCCCAGGTGTAGAGACGGTAGGCCTGCGCGCGCACCCAGGCGTCGACGACGCGGTCCGTGACCTGGCCACGGTGCGTGCTGCCGTGCAGGTCGATGAGCCGGTCGACGGCGGCGGTGAACCGGCCGGGGGAGCGCAGCGAGAGGCCGCGCTCGTTGCCGGCGGTGCTCATCGCGACCCGCCAGCCGTCACCCACGCCACCGAGCACGTCGGCGTCGGGGACGAAGACGTCCTCGAAGAAGATCTCGGCGAAGCCGGCCTCGCCGTCCAGCTGGGCGATCGGGCGCACCGTGATGCCCTCGGCGTCGAGCGGGAAGAGGAAGTAGGTCAGGCCCGCGTGCTTCTGGGCCTGCGGGTCGGAGCGGAAGAGCCCGAAGCCCCAGTGAGCCAGGGCCGCCCGCGAGGACCAGGTCTTCTGACCGTTGAGGACCCAGCCGCCGCGCTCGTCGTCGCGCCGGGCGGTCGAGCGCAGCGACGCCAGGTCGGAGCCGGCCTCCGGCTCGGACCAGCACTGCGCCCAGATCCGCTCGCCGGTCGCCATCGACGGCAGGAAGCGCTGCTGCTGCTCGGGGGTGCCGTGCTCGAAGATGATCGGCGCCAGCAGGAAGATGCCGTTCTGGGAGACGCGACCGGGCGCGCCGGCGCGGTAGTACTCCTCCTCGAAGATCACCCACTCCACGAGCGAGGCCTCGCGACCGCCGAACTCACGCGGCCAGGAGACGACCGAGAAGCGGGCCTCGGCGAGCTTCTTCTCCCACTCCTGGTGCAGCACCCACCCCTCGGGGGTGTCCATCGACGGCAGCGGCTCGGCCGGCACGTGCGCCGCCAGCCACTCCCGGGCCTCGGCCTGGAAGGCCTGCTCGGACTCGGACAGGGTCAGATCCATCAGCGGAGATCCTTCTTCAGCACCTTGCCGGACAGGTTCCGCGGGAGCGCGCCCGTGAACTCGACCTGTCGCGGCACCTTGAAGTTCGCCAGGTGCTCCCGGGCGAACGCGGTCACGTCGTCGGCGGTCAGCGCTTCGCCGGCGGGGGAGTCGGCGCGGACGACGAAGGCCTTGCCGACCTCGCCCATCCGCTCGTCCGGCACGCCGACGACGGCGACGTCCGCGAGCCCCTCGAGCCTCATGAGCGACTGCTCGACCTCGGCGGGGTAGACGTTGAACCCGCCGGAGATGTACATGTCCTTGAGCCGGTCGGTGATCCGCAGGTTGCCCGCGTCGTCGAGCACGCCCACGTCGCCGGTGTGCAGCCAGCCGTCGGAGTCGATCGCCTCGGCCGTGGCCTCGGGGTCGTCGAGGTAGCCGAGCATCACGAAGTCGCCGCGGACCAGCAGCTCGCCGCTGCCATCATCGGCGGGGGCGGCGATCCGGGTCTCCATGCCAGGGATGGCACGACCGCAGGTGCTGGCCACCAGCTCGGCGGGGTCGCCGTCGCGGGCCATCGTCACCACCACCGCCTCGGTCATGCCGAAGGCCGTCACGACCTGGTCGATGCCCAGGCCCTCCGGAGCGGCGGCCCGCATCCGCTCGATCAGCACGACCGGGACGACGGCGGCGCCGGTGACCGCGAGGCGGAGGCTCGAGAGGTCGCGCCCCTCCCGACCCGGAGCGCCGAGCAGGGACTGGTAGATCGTCGGTGCGCCCGGCAGGACGGTGATCTGCTCGGTCTCGATGAGCCGCATCGTCTCGTCGAGGTCGAAGGTCGCCATCGGGTAGAGCGTGGCGCCGGTGAGCAGCCCGACGAGGATGCCGATCTTGTAGCCGAAGGAGTGGAAGAACGGGTTGACCACGAGGTAGCGGTCGTCCTGGCGGACCCCGCCCAGCTCGGCCCACGCCCGCGCCACGCCGATCGACTGGTGGTGCGCGCTCATGGCGCCCTTGGGCTGGCCGGTGGTGCCGGAGGTGAAGAGGATGTCGGCCACGTCGCCGGCCGCGATGCCCGTCGCCACGTGGTCCAGGGCGTCGTCGGGGTCGTCCTCCACGGTGTGGAGGTGCGCCAGCTCGACGACCTCGCGCACCGACGGGAGTGGGCTGGCCGCGCGGAGGTCGGTGATTTGGGTGCGCCCGAGGAAGCCGTCGGCGACCATGACCAGCACCGCGTGGGTACGGTCGACCAGCGCCGCGACCTCGGTGCCGGTGTAGCGGGAGTTGGCCGGGACGAGCACGCCACCGGCGTACGACGTGGCGAGGGCGGCGACCACCCAGTCGATGCTGTTGGGCCCCCACACCACGACCCGGCCGCCCGGCTCGAGCCCGCGCTCACGGAAGCCGGCCGCGGTCCGTCGGACACGCTCGAGGAGGCCGGCGTAGGACAGCGACGTGCTGCCCTCGACGTACGCCGGGTGGTCGCCGAAGCGCGTCGCGGCGGCCCGGAGGACCGCCGGGATGGTCTGCTCTTCCTCGACGCTGATCGCGATCACCTCTCACTCAACCAAGCAAGTGCTTGGTAGGGTAGCACCCGTGGACATGGGTTACTCAGCAGCGGACGAGGCGTTCCGCGCCGACGTGCGCGCCTTCCTCGAGGACCACCTGGCCGGCGAGTGGAAGTCGCTGCGCGGGCTCGGCGGCCCCGGGCGCGACCACGAGGCGCTCGACGAGCGCCTGGAGTGGAACCGCTTCCTCGCCCGCGAGGGCTGGACCTGCGTCGGCTGGCCCACCGAGCACGGCGGTCGCGGGCTCAGCCTGTGGCAGCAGGTGGTCTTCCACGAGGAGTACGCCCGTGCCAACGCCCCCGCGACGGTCAACCACCTCGGGGAGCAGCTGCTCGGTCCAACCCTCATCGCCTTCGGCACCGATGCCCAGCGCGCCCGCTTCCTCGAGCCGATCCGGAACGTCGAGGAGCTCTGGGCGCAGGGCTACTCCGAGCCGAACGCCGGCTCCGACCTCGCCAACGTCCAGACCCGCGCCCGGCTCTCCGACGACGGCTCGCAGTGGGTGATCGACGGCCAGAAGGTGTGGACGTCCAACGCGCACTTCTCCCAGTGGGTCTTCGTCGTCGCCCGCACCGAGCCCGGGTCGCAGCGCCACCAGGGGCTCAGCTTCCTGCTCGTCCCGATCGACCAGCCCGGTGTCGAGGTCCGGCCGATCGAGCAGCTGACCGGCGGCTCGGAGTTCAACGAGGTCTTCTTCACCCGCGCCGTCACCGACGCCGACCTGGTGGTCGGCGAGGTCGGCAAGGGCTGGGGCGTGGCGATGGGCCTGCTCGGGTTCGAGCGCGGCGTGTCGACCCTCGGCCAGGTCGTCGGTTTCCAGCGCGAGCTCGCCCTGGTCTGCGAGCGGGCCCGGGCCAACCGTGCGATCGACGACCCCGTGCTGCGCGACCGGCTCGCGTCCCTGCAGGCCGAGCTCACCGTGATGCGCGCCAACGGCATCCGGGGACTTTCCGCCGTGACCGGAGGCGAGGACTCCGCGGCCGGTGGTGGGGCCGGCTCGATCTTCAAGATCGTCTGGGGCAACTGGCACCAGCGCCTCGGCGAGGTCGCCATGGACGTGATGGCCGCCGACGGCCTGCTGCAGGTCCCGCACGACCGTGGCGCCGCGGGCTACGAGCTCGACGAGCTGCAACGACTCTTCCTCTTCGCCCGCGCAGACACCATCTACGGCGGCAGCGACGAGGTGCAGAAGAACATCCTGGCCGAGCGCGTGCTCGGCCTTCCTCGCGAGCCCAAGGGAGCCTGACGCATGACCGCGACCCGACCTGAGCAGCCGACCCCGGCGTACGTCCCTCCCCACGACCTGTTGCGCGACAAGGTGGTCGCCGTGACGGCGGGCGCCGGCGCGGGCATCGGCGCCGCGGTCGTGCGCCGGGTGCTGGAGGAGGGCGCCAAGGCGGTCGTCTTCTCCGACACCCACGAGCGTCGCCTCGCCGAGGCCGAGGCCGCGTTGGCCGAGGAGTTCGGCGCCGACCGCGTGCGCCAGCTGGTGTGCGACGTGACCCAGGAGTCCGACGTCCAGGCGATGCTCGACGTCGCCGACGAGCTCGGCGGCGTGGACGTGATGATCAACAACGCCGGCCTGGGCGGCACCACCTCGGTGCTCGAGATGACCGACGAGCAGTGGCTCAAGGTCCTCGACATCACCCTCAACGGCGCATTCCGGTGCGTGCGCGGTGCCGGTCAGCGGATGGTCGCCAACGGCACCCGCGGCGTCATCGTCAACAACGCCTCGGTGATCGGCTGGCGGGCCCAGGAGGGCCAGGCCCACTACGCCGCCGCCAAGGCCGGCGTGATGGCGCTGACCCGGTGCTCGGCCCTCGACCTCGCGCCGCACGGCATCCGCGTCAACGCGGTGAGCCCGTCGCTGGCGATGCACCCGTTCCTGGAGAAGGTCACCTCGCCCGAGCTGCTGCACGAGCTCAAGCAGCGCGAGGCCTTCGGGCGGGCGGCCGAGCCGTGGGAGGTCGCCAACGTGATGGTCTTCCTGGCCAGCGACTACTCCTCCTACCTCACCGGCGAGGTCGTCTCGGTGAGCAGCCAGCATGCCTGAGCAGGCCGGCGGCGCAGCGGCGTCGACCGCGGGAGCCAGCCGGCGCGAGGAGCTGCTGCGGATCGCGGCCGACCTCTTCGCGACCAAGGGCTTCCGCAACACCACCGTCCGCGACATCGCGGACGCCGCCGGCATCCTCTCTGGCAGCCTCTACCACCACTTCGACTCCAAGGAGTCGATGGTCGACGAGCTCATGCGCACCTTCCAGGCCGAGCTGTTCGCGGCGTACGACGACATCCTGGCCAGTCCCGACGACGCCCGTTCCAAGCTCGAGCGGGCGGTGCGGCTGTCGTTCGAGACGATCGAGCGCCGCGGTGCCGAGGTGGCGATCTTCCAGAACGAGGCCGCGACCCTGGGCCAGCTCGAGCGCTTCGGCTACCTCGCCGAGCGGCGGGGGTCCACTCCGCCGACCTCGGCGGCATCATCCTGTCGGCGCTGATGCGCCGCACGGGCGTGGACCCGGGTGCCGTCGACGACGTCATCATGGGCTGCTGCGACACGATCGGCTCGCAGGCCGGCGACGTGGCCCGCTCGGCCTGGCTGGTCGCGGGGCTCCCCGCCCACGTGCCGGGCGTGACCATCGACCGACAGTGCGGCTCCTCGCAGCAGTCGGTGCATTTCGCCGCGCAGGGCGTCATGTCCGGCACCCAGGACCTCGTGGTCGCCGGCGGCCTGCAGAACATGTCGGCCATCCCGATCTCCGCGGCCATGCTGGTGGGCCAGCAGTACGGCTTCACCACCCCGTTCGCGGAGTCGCCGGGCTGGCAGGAGCGCTTCGGCGACCAGGAGGTCTCGCAGTTCCGCTCCGCCGAGATGATCGCGGAGAAGTGGGACGTCAGCCGCGAGGACATGGAAGAGTTCGCCCTGGCCTCGCACCAGCGCGCGCTCGCCGCGATCTCCGAGGGCCGCTTCACCGGTGAGATCGAGCCGGTGACCCTGCCCGACGGCACCGTCTTCGACACCGACCAGTGCCCGCGCGACACCTCGCTGGAGAAGATGGCCGGACTGCAGCCCTTGGCCCCCGGCGGGCGGATCACCGCGGCGGTCGCCTCGCAGATCTGCGACGCCTCCTCGGCGATGCTCATCGCCTCCGAGGCGGCGGTGAAGGAGCACGGGCTCACCCCGCGCGCCCGCATCCACCACCTCTCGGTGCGCGGCGACGACCCGGTGTGGATGCTCACCGGCCCCATCCCCGCGACGAAGCACGCCCTGGAGCGCACCGGGCTCTCGATCGAGGACATCGACCTCTTCGAGTGCAACGAGGCCTTCGCCTCGGTCGTGCTGGCCTGGATGAAGGAGACCGGCGCACCTCACGACAAGGTCAACGTCAACGGCGGCGGCATCTCCCTGGGCCACCCGATCGGCGCGACGGGCACCCGCCTGATGACCACCATGCTGAACGAGCTCGAGCGCACCGGGGGCCGCTACGGCCTCCAGACCATGTGCGAGGGCGGCGGCCAGGCCAACGTCACGATCATCGAGCGCCTCTGACCCACCGCCGAGAGGTCGCTGGCGCACGGCCGAGAGGTCGCTGGCGCACGGCCGAGAGGTCGCTGGCGCACGGTCGAGACGTCGCTCGCGCACGCGTGGGGTCAGCCGGCCTGCGGCTCCAGCCACCACGGGCTCGTGTAGGCGACGCCCAGGTCGTTGCACGGGTGCCCGTCGGGACCGGGGGAGGCATTGGGCTCGTCAGGGTCGGAGATTCGCACCAGCATCCAGTCGCCGTCCTCGACGTCGACCTTCACCCGGAAGTCGAGCACCGGTCCGACGTCGAACGGGACCACCTTGACGACCTCGGGGGCATCGACGCCCGGTCGCAGGACCTGGGCGTGCAACCTGCGACCTCGCCACGCCCGGTCACGAGCCAGGTCGAGGCGCACCCTCAGGACGTTGCGGTCCTTGGTGATCGGGATGGTCGAGCCCATCGGTCGTCTCCGTCCGTCCTTGAGCTCCGCGGTGGCGTCGAGTCGCAGGCCCGACGTTCGCGTGGCGAAGAAGCGGCGCCGCTTCATGGCCCGCTTCACCCCGCCTCGCGTGTGGTGGGTGACCCACAGGCCCGTGCGGCCCTTGCCCTCCGGGAAGCCCCAGTCGGTGCCGTGCTCGTCAGTGACGCCGGCGATCCCGGTGCGCCAGCCGACGTTGAGGCAGGCGCACAGCGGGCTGGACTTGCCGTCGGCCCAGCCTTCGAAGAGGTAGTCGTCGCCGCGGTTGAACATCTCCAGGCTGACGATCCGGTCACGCATCCGCTCGTCGTAGTGGAACTCCTGGAAGCGACCGGGCTCGCGGCCCGGGTGGTTGAAGCCGGCCAACCCGTCCGCACCCCCGTCGAGCACGAGACCGGGCTCGCGGGCCAACCAGTCCAGCAACGGCTGCATGACGCCTGCCTGGAGCACGTCAACGTAGTGCTCGGTGAACCACACGTTGACGTGGCCCAGCAGCGGCTCGGACCACTCGAAGCCGCGGATCGCGGTGAAGGCCCCGTCGGTGTTGGCCGCGTCGGCGTACGCCTTGGTCTGCGCCCAGTCGCCCTGGTGGATTCCAGCGAGCTGCTTGTACTCCGGCGGGAGCAGACCGGCGAGCACCTCGCCCAGGACGTTGTCGCTGATCGTGGCGTGGTCGGTCAGGGCCGCGACGTCGAGACCGGCCGCCCGCATCGAGTCGAAGGCGAGCGCCGGGTCCCCATCGCCGTCGGACATCAGGGTGTGGTTGTGCAGGTCGGCGTGCACCAGGTGCGTGCCGCGGGTGATTCGGCTCGTGCGCGACGCGCCTCGGCCGGGCGCTGCGTCACTCGAGAGCGCCGTGCCCGTCACAGCGCCCACCCCGCCGGCGGCCAGCAGCAGGCCGCCGCCCGCCTGCACGAAGGTACGTCGGCTCGTCGGGCCGGTCGGGACCCGCAGCGGCCGGGGCTCGCCGCCGTCGGCGTGGGAGTGGTGGTGTCCGTCGGTGCACATGGCCTGATCAACGCACCACTGCGACGTCCGTCGGCGACGGCTCGGTGAACGTCCGGCGACCGGTGGGCGGCGACTCGTGGGAGGGCCCGCGTGGGATAGGTTCGCGGACGTGATCGCCCTGCCTGCCCACGGCTTCGTGATGCTCTCGATGCCCAAGTGCGCGTCGACGACGCTGGTCACCAGTCTCAAGGGGCACGCCGAGATCCTGATGCGGGTCAACCCGAAGCTCAAGCACATGAACTGCCGCACCTTCACCAAGCGGATGGTGCCGGTGCTGGCGGGCGCGGGCTACCAGCGCAGCGACTACGAGCTGGTCACGCTCTACCGCGAGCCGGTGTCGTGGCTGGAGTCGTGGTGGCGCTACCGCCAGCGCCCGGCCCTGGCCGAGAGGAACGACGGCAAGTGGACCGGTGAGGTCTCCTTCGAGGAGTTCGTCGTCGCCCACATCGAGGGCCGCCCCGGCGCCATCAACGGCCGCCAGGCACGGTTCGTCTCCCTCGACGACACCCTGGCGATCGGGGTCGACCGGATCTTCGCGCTCGAGCGCCCCGACGCCTGGCAGGGCTACATCGACCGGCGGCTGGGCCGCGAGGTCGAGGTCGTCACCAAGAACTGGTCGACCTCGCAGGCCCTCCCCGAGCTCTCGCCCGACACCCGGTCACGCCTGACCGAGCACTACCGCGCCGAGTACGACATATGGCAGCACCTGCTCGACAACGACGGCGAGTGGGCGCCGCCGCAGGGGTACGTGCCGGGCGGCTGAGCCGCCCGGCCGACCAGCACCCTCAGACGACGTACGACGCCGCGCGACCCAGCTCCTGCGCGGCACCCGTGACCACGCGGTCGATGAGCTCCTCGCAGGTCGGCAGGTCGTCGATCATGCCGACGACCTGGCCGGAGGCGAGGACACCCGCCGAAGTGTCGCCCTCGACCAGACCGGCCTTGAGCATGGTCGGCGTGTTGGCGGCCAGCGCCATCTGCCCCAGCGTGCGACCCGAGGCCTTCTTCATGGCGCGGCCGTCCTTGGCCAGACCGAGCCACGACATGCCGGAGTCCTTCTTGAACTCCAGGGTCCGCCTGGCGGTGGGTGCGAGCCGGCGCAGGCGCGAGGTCTCCTCGACCTCCTCGACCAGCCCGGTGCGCAGCATCCGGTGCGGCATGCCGTCGACCTTGGCGGTGACGACCGTGTCGGTGAGGCCGCGCTCGAGGTAGAGCTGCTTCACGGCGTCCGGGACCGCGGAGTCCTGGGTCAGCAGGAAGCGGGTGCCCATGCCGACCGCGGCGGCGCCGTACGACAGCGCTGCCGCGAGGCCGCGGCCGTCGAAGAAGCCGCCCGCCGCGACGACGGGGATGTCGCTGCCGACGCTGGCGAGCGCGTCGAGGACCGACGGGAGCAGCAGGGTGGTCGGGACGGGGCCGGTGTGGCCGCCGCCCTCGCCGCCCTGGACCATCACCGCGTCGGCGCCCCAGCCGGCGACCTTGATCGCGTGCTTGGCCGCACCGATGGAGGGCATCACGACGATGCCGTGGTCCTTCAGGCGCGTGACCAGCTCCGGCTTGGGCTGCAGGGCGAAGGACGCGACCTTGACCCCGTGCTCGATGAGCAGCTCGACCCGCTGCGGAGCGTCGCTGGCGTCGGCGCGCAGGTTGACGCCGAAGGGGGCGTCGGTGCGGCCCTTGACCTCGACGATCGCCTTCTCGAGCTCCTCGTAGGACATCGTGGCGCTGGCCAGGATGCCCAGGCCGCCGGCGTTGGCGGTGCCGGAGACCAGACGGGCGCCGGAGACCCAGCCCATGCCGGTCTGCACGACGGGGTGCCGGACCCCGACCAGGTCGGTGAACGGCGTACGGATCTGCTGCTCGATCATCGCGGGGCCTCCGGTCGGGGGACCTCCTTGAAGCGCAGGCCCTTGGGGTCCAGCACCTCGCGGATGACCAGCAGCTCCTCGGTCGTGGGCACCCGGGTCACGGGCACGTCGGAGTCGGCGCCGTCGACGTGGATCTCGCAGCCGCTGGCCTCGCGCACCTGGTCGACGGTGACGCCGGGGTGCACCGAGAGCAGCCGCAACGTGCGTTCGGGGCCGTTGACGTCGAGGACGCCGAGGTTGGAGACGACGCGGTGGATGTCGTTGAAGCGGGCGGCGCCGGCCGCCGCCGCCCGCGAGGGTCCGACCCCCGAGACGATGTCGACGGCCTCGACGAAGACGCGGGGGGAGTGCCGGGGCACCCAGTACGACGTCCGGTTGTTGACCGTGTTGCCCGGCGCGCCCCGCGAGCCGAGCAGCTGGCGCTTGGGCTGGGCGAAGTCGCCGATGGCCGAGATGTTCTGGTTGCCGTGCCGGTCGATCTGGGTGGCACCCATCATCACGTGGCGCTTGCCGTAGGCGACGACGTCGAAGACCTTGCGGAAGGGGATCCAGCCCTCGACCTTGTCGGCCTTCGCGAACAGCGGCGGCACCCCGGCGAGGAACAACGCCTCGCCGTCGGAGATGACCAGGTCGGGGTTGGAGGTCAGCTTGGCCAGCCGGACCCCGAGCATCGGCAGCATGCCCATCGGGCTGGCGAAGATCTCGCCGTCGTCCTTGAACGCGTCGGCGATCGCGGCCGCGCAGACGTCGGCGGTGGTGATGTCGGTCGTCTCGCTCATGCCTGCTCCTCCTGGAACGCCGCGACGGCCGCCTGGTAGGCAGCCTCGTCACCGGTCAGGAACCGGTCGTGGAACGCCTGCCAGTCCTCCTCGGACCCGCCGGCGGCAGCGGCGTACGCCCGCTGGAACCTCTCGTCGCGCTCGTAGTCGGGCGTGCAGGTGGTGAAGTGTGCGCCGTTCGGCGTCTCGACGACGCCGCTGACCATCATCCGGTTGAGCAGCAGCCTCTGGACCGGGGTGTCGTGGCTCAGGCCGGCGGTGTCGACGACCTGCTCGCAGCTGACGTACGCGCGGTCGGCGGCCATGCAGAACAGGTCGTCGAAGTACGGGTCGGGGCCGAGGTACGTCGCGTTGCCGTGCTGGTCGGCGCGGTTCATGTGGACCAGGGCGACGTCGAGGCGCAGCGCAGGCACGGCGACGAGGGTCTCGTGGCCGAACCCCTCGTCGTACGGGCTCTCGATGGTCTTGATCCACGGGTTGTTGACCAGGACGTCGGAGCCCAGGCCGGCCCGCATCGGCAGGAACGGCAGGCGCTGGGCCGCGGCCTGGAGGCCGGTGTTGAACATCCCTTCGTCGAGCTCGACGACCTCGGGGATGGTGCCCTCCTGGCGGGCCTTCTGGAAGTTCGGCTCCAGGGGCACCGAGTCGAGGGAGACGAAGGCGTAGACCAGCTTGCGGACCTTGCCGGCGCGGGTGAGCAGGCCGACGTCGGCGCCGCCCCAGCTGACCAGGGTGAGGTCCTTGAGGTCCGAGCGGTAGATCGCGCGGACCAGGGCCATCGGCTTGCGCCGCGGACCCCAGCCGCCGATGCCGATGGTCATGCCGTCCTCGAGGGTGTCGACGACCTCGTCGATCGACATCCGCTTGTCGCGTGGGCCCTTCACTTCTTGCTCTTCTCCGTTCCTGCGAACTCGTCTCGCAGCTCGTCGGCCACCCCGGCGAGGTTCAGCTCGAAGGTGAACCCCTGCTCGAAGCGGTAGCTCTTGTTGACGTCGACCGGGTCGATCCCGTTGAGCGCCTCCTTGGCGGCGCGGATGACCCGGGTGTCCTTGCTCGCGATGTCGGTCGCGACCCGCAGCGCTGCGTCCATCAGCTCCTCGCGCGGCACGGTCTCGAGGACCGAGCCGAACTGCACGAGGTCGACGGCCTTGATGGTGCGGGCGGTGAAGTAGAGGGTCCGCAGCATGTGCGGGGGCACGAGCCGCGCCATGTGGGTGGCGGCGCCCAGGGCGCCCTGGTTGACCTCAGGGACGCCGAAGTAGGCGTCGTCGCTGGCCACGATGCAGTCGGCGTTGCCGACCAGGCCGACACCGCCGCCGACACAGAAGCCGTTGACCGCCGCGATGACCGGCACCGAGCACTCGTAGACCGCCTTGAACGCGGCGTAGCAGCCCTTGTTCGCGCCGATGAGCGCGTCGAAGCCGCTGGTGTGCTGCATCTCCTTGATGTCGACGCCCGCGTTGAAGCCGCGGCCCTCGGCGCGCAGGACCACGACCTTGGTGTCCATGTCGGCGCTGGCCTCGGCGAGCGCCGCAGCGACGTCGAACCAGCCCTGCACGGTGAGGGCGTTGACGGGAGGGTGCTCCATCGTCACGACGCGGATGCCGTCGTCGCGGAGCTCGGAGGTGATGGTCATGGGGCTCCTGCAGGTCGGTGGTCGAGCTTCTGGCTCTCGGCGGTCGAGCCGCTGGCTCTCGGCGGTCGAACCTGTCGAGGCCCAACCAAGCAAGTGCTTGGTAGGGTAGCAGCATGGCGCTCTCGCTGGACCTGACCGGGAAGGTCGTCCTCGTCACCGGAGGCACCCGCGGCATCGGCCGCGGGATCACGTCGGCGTTCCTGCAGGCGGGTGCTCACGTGGTGACCTGCTCGCGGTCGGAGGTCGAGCCGGTCCCCGGCAGCACGCACCGGGTCTGCGACGTGCGCGACGCCGAGGCGGTGACGGCCCTCGTCGACGAGGTCGTGGCCGAGCACGGTCGGCTCGACGTGCTGGTCAACAACGCCGGGGGAGCGCCGTCGACCGACGCGGCCACCGCGTCGCCGCGCTTCCACGACAAGATCCTCGCGCTCAACCTGAGTGCCCCGCTGGTCCTCGCGCAGGCCGCGAACCGGGTGATGCAGGAGCAGGGGAGCGGCGCGATCGTCAACATCTCCTCGATCTCCGCGCACCGCCCGGCGCCGACCATCGCCGCGTACGGCGCCGCGAAGGCCGGCCTGGACTCGCTCACGCGCTCGCTGGCGATGGAGTGGGGCCCGCGGGTGCGCGTCAACGCCATCGACGTCGGGCTCTGCCGCACCGAGCAGACCGACGACCACTACGGCGACGACGCCCGGGTCGCCGCGATCGAGGCCACCATCCCGCTGGGTCGGATGGCGACACCGACCGAGGTGGGCAACGTGGCCGTCTTCCTGGCCAGCGACCTGGCGTCGTACGTCTCCGGCGCGCGGGTCACTTGCGACGGCGGCGGCGAGCCGCCCGTCTTCCTGCACATCTGAACCACCGACATCCCAAGGAGTCCCTGTGTCCTCTCTCCTCGCCGGTCGCGTCGCGATCGTCACCGGTGCCGGTCGCGGCATCGGTCGCGCCCACGCCCTCGAGCTCGCCCGGCACGGCGCCGCGGTGGTCGTGAACGACTACGGCGTGTCGCTGGCCGGTGAGGACACCGGCGAGACGCCGGCCGAGTCGGTGGTCGCCGAGATCGAGGCGGCGGGCGGCCGGGCCGTGGTCAACACCGCCGACGTCGCCGACTGGGAGCAGGCGGCAGCGATGGTGCAGCAGGCCGTCGAGACGTTCGGCGGGTTGGACATCCTCGTCAACAACGCCGGCTTCGTGCGTGACCGGATGCTGGTCAACACCTCCGAGGAGGAGTGGGACGCGGTCATCCGGGTGCTGCTGAAGGGGCACTTCGCACCGCTGCGGCACGCCGGCTCCTACTGGCGCGACGAGTCCAAGGCCGGTCGTCCGCGGGCGGCGCGGGTCATCAACACCTCGTCCGGTGCCGGGCTGCAGGGCTCGGTCGGCCAGTCGGCGTACTCCGCTGCGAAGGCTGGCGTGGCCGGCCTGACCCTGGTGGCGGCGCAGGAGCTGGGTCGCTACGGCGTGACGGTCAACGGCATCGCGCCGGTCGCGAAGACCCGGATGACCGAGGGCGCGTTCGACACCTCCGCGATGGCGCTGCCCGAGGACAACTCGCCGATCGTCGCGTGGCTGGCTTCCGAGGACGCCGGCGACGTGACGGGCCGGATGATCGAGATCGACGGCTCCGTCATCACGCTGGAGAACGGCTGGTCGCACGGGGAGTCCCGCGACGCCGGTGGTCGATGGTCCGCCGCCGACGTCGGCCCCGCACTGCGCGAGATGATCGCCGCCGCTCCCGACCCGGAGCCTGTGTACGGGGCGTGAGCGGGGACGGCGGCGCGTGAGGTTCATCGGCTCCCCGATGAACCTCACGCTGCGCCGATGCAGGTGTGTCGGGGGTCCGTGAGATTGCTCCACGTACCTGTGTGAGCTTCGTCGGCGCGCCGATGAAGCTCACGGTGCACCCATGCAGGTGTGTTTGGGGCCCGTGAGCATGGCGATGACTGGTGTCAGGCGGCCGGTCGAGCCCATCGTGACTGCAGCCGGGCGACGAAGGAGTCCGGGTGCTCGAGGTCCCACCAGGTCATGCGGAGCACGGTCCAGCCCTCGTCGCGCATGCGGTCCTCTCGGAGCTTCTCGCGCACCACGGCTTGCTCGATGGTCTCCCCGGGCCTGCGGAGGCGGTGGTACTTCGTCATCCCGTCGAACTCGACGATGAGTCGCTGCCCGGGCCAGGCGAAGTCGACACGTCCGATGAATGCGCCCGTCTCGTCGCGGATCTCGAGCTGGAGGACGGGCGTCGCCAGACCGTGGTCCTGGAACAGCAGGCGCGCCCGCGACTCACCGACACTCTCACTGCCGACTTGGGACTGGTCCACCTTCAGGAGGACGTCGAGGTGGGCAGACCACTGCTGCCGCCTGCCCAAGGACAGAGCGAGCTCTGCCTTCGTCACCAGGCCCGTGTGCAGGAAGTGATCCAGGAGCGCCACGGCGGGGGAGCGGGGGAGCACCGCGGCTGCGTCAAGTGCGGTGCGGACTGGCGTGGTGATCCAGTGCTCGTCAAGCCGCCTCACGTCATGGACGTCGCAACGCCCTTGGTGGTGGTGCACCGACGCCTGACGTCGCTCACCGGCCGAGTACAGGTCGGTGAGGTGTACGTACTTGAGGGGGATGGCCCAGTCGGGTGCGCCGTACGCCATCGCCGCGCTGGTGTGCGAGAGGGCGACGTCGTCTCCGTACATCTGCAGCACTCCTCGTGCCAGCATCAGGTGCCGTTGAGGAGGTGGGGCCGCCTCCCAGCGCGTCGGGTCGACGTACACGCCGTGGCGAACCCTGAGCAGCGACCCTGCCCGCCGCAGCCTGAGGATGGCTTGGTCGTGGACCCCTGCGGCCACCAGGTCGCGGCGCAGCGTGACGCCGTGCTCGTCGAAGAGGTGCTCGATCATGCGCCCAGCATGGGAGCCGGCGCGGATCGCCGCAGCCGGTCATCCACAGGCGCCTGCGAGCGAGGCCTGCGAGGTGCGTCGGCGCCCCGCTGAACCTCACGCCGCACCGATGAAGCTGCGTCCGGCCTCCGTGAGGTTCATCGGGGCGCCGATCAACCTTCCAGCGCGGCGACCCCTCAGAGCCGCTCGATCACGGTCCCGGTCGCCATGGCACCACCGGCGCACATCGAGATCAGGGCGGTGGAGGCGTCGCGGCGCTCGAGCTCGTGCAGGGCGGTGGTGATGAGGCGGGTGCCGGTGGAGCCGACGGGGTGGCCGATGGCGATGGCGCCGCCGTTGACGTTGACCTTGTCCATGTCGACCTCGTGCTCGCCGGCCCACGAGAGCACGACCGAGGCGAAGGCCTCGTTGACCTCGAACAGGTCGAAGTCGGAGATCGACATGCCGGTGCGGTCGAGCACGCGGCGGGTGGCGTCGACCGGGCCGTCGAGGTGGAAGTACGGGTCGGAGCCGACCAGGCAGTGCGTGACGATCCGGGCGCGGGGCTTCAACCCCAGCGAGGCGGCGAGGTCGGAGTCCATCAGCAGCACCGCGGAAGCGCCGTCGGAGATCTGGGAGGAGGTGCCGGCGGTGTGCATGCCGTCGGGCAGCACCGTGCGCAGTCCCGACAGTCCCTCGAGCGTGGTGTCGCGCAGGCCCTGGTCGGTGTCCACCAAGCGGCGCTCGCCGGTGGGCTTGCCCTCCTCGTCGAGCACGGGGGCGTCGTACGCCGCGATCTCGCGCTTGAAGCGACCCTCGTCGACGGCGACGCGGGCCTTCTGCTGCGAGGCGAGCCCGAAGGCGTCGAGGTCCGCGCGGGTGATGCCCCGGTGCTTGGCGATCCGGTCGGCGGCCTCGAACTGGTTGGGCATGTCGATGGTCCAGTCGTCCGGACGCGGGTCGCCCATCCCCGGCGGCACGTTCGCCCCCAGCGGGATGCGCGACATGGCCTCGACGCCGCACGCGATGCCGACCGTGATGGTGCCGGCGGAGATCATGTCGGCGACCAGGTGCGTGGCCTGCTGGCCGGACCCGCACTGGGCGTCGATGGCGGTGCCGCCGGTGTGCTGGGGGAGCCCCGCGTGCAGCCACGCGCGTCGCACCATGTCGTTGGACTGCTCCCCGGCCTGGGTCACGCAACCGCCGACGACCTGCTCCACGAGCTCGGGGTCGACCCCGGCCCGCGACAGCACCTCGCGCTGCACGAACCCGAGCAGCTGGGCGGGGTGCACGCCGGCCAGCCAGCCCTTGCGCTTGCCGAGGGGGGTGCGGACGGCGTCGATGATCACTGGGGTACCCATGAGGCAAAACTAGAACACGTTCTCGTACGTCGACAAGGCCCGCCACCCCGTGGCAGTCGAGTGCCACCTCGGGTCGCACCGTTGCTGACCTACCGACGGTATGTAATGCTGCTCACTAGAACATGTTCCACCTGCCGTGCTCGACGCGACCGGGTGCGGACACCCCACGACCTGCACACGACCGCACGAGCCCAGCGCCCCACCACGGCGCGACCGCCACCACCAAGGGAGTCCCCAGTGACGATCGCCGACACCCCGCTCGCAGCCTTCGACCCGACCGATCCCGACGTGCTCGCCGAGCGGGTGCCGCACGAGGAGATGCTCGCCATGCGGCGTACGGCGCCGGTGTCGTTCGTGGCCCAGGACGAGGACGCGCGGGCCGGCTTCCCCGACCACCAGGGCTTCTGGGCGCTGAGCAAGCACGCCGACGTGGCCGCGGTGTCGAAGAACCAGACCGACTTCTCCACCCAGGCCAACGGCGTGATCATGCGCTTCGCCCCGGGCATGACCAAGGAGGAGCGGGAGCAGTCCGGCTTCCTGCTCATCAACCACGACGCCCCGGACCACACCAAGCTGCGCCAGATCGTGTCCCGGGCCTTCACCCCGCGCGCGATCAACGCCCTGCACGACGACCTCAAGGCCCGCGCCCAGAAGATCTGGGCCGACGCGGTGGAGTCCGGCAGCGGTGACTTCGTGGAGCAGGTGGCGGCCGAGCTGCCGCTCCAGGCGATCGCCGACCTGCTCGGGGTGCCGCAGGAGGACCGCGGCAAGCTGTTCGAGTGGTCGAACCAGATGATGTCCTACGACGACCCGACGGTCGAGGGTGACCAGATGGTCGCCTTCATGGAGATCCTCGCCTACTCGATGGCCCTGGCCGACGAGCGCCGCAAGAACCCCCAGGACGACATCGTCACCAAGCTGGTCACCGCCGACGTCGACGGTCGCGGCCTGACCGACGACGAGTTCGGCTTCTTCATGATCCTGCTGGCCGTCGCCGGCAACGAGACCACGCGCAACGCGATCACCTGGGGCATGCACGCGTTCGCCACCAACCCGGACCAGTGGGAGACCTTCGTCGCCCAGCGGCCGGCCACCGCGACCGACGAGATCATCCGCTGGGCGACCCCGGTGACCGCGTTCCAGCGCACCGCGCTGCGTGACGTCGAGGTCGGTGGCGTCACGATCCCCGAGGGCGAGCGGGTGGGGTTGCTCTACGCGAGCGCCAACTTCGACGAGGACGTCTTCACCGACCCGTTCACCTTCGACGTGCTCCGCGAGCACAACCCCCACCAGGCCTTCGGCGGCCACGGTGCGCACTACTGCATCGGCGCCAACCTCGCGCGCATGGAGGTCGACCTGATCTTCAACGCGATCGCTGACAGCGGCGTGCGCGTCGAGCTCCTCGGCGAGCCCGCGCGGCTGCGCAGCGGCTGGCTCAACGGGGTCAAGAGCCTGCCCGTCGCCTACCACCGCTGACACCCCACTCCCGTCCGTCCCGCCACGCCCACCCGAGGAGTTCCATGTCCGTCGCCGACGTCCTGCCCGAGGGCTTCACCGACTTCACCGACCCGTTCCTGCTCGAGCGCGGCATCCCGCACGAGTCCTTCCGGGCTGCCCGCCAGCAGTTCCCGGTCACCTGGGTCGAGCAGGCGCCGGGCTCGTACGACGGCATGTCGGTCGAGTCGGGGTCCGGCTACTTCGCGGTGACCCGGCACGCCGACGTCGCGGCGGTCTCGAAGAACTCCAAGGACTGGTCGACCGAGGAGAACGGGGCGATCATCCGCTTCTCCGAAGGCATGCAGCGCGAGCAGGTCGAGCTGCAGCGCACGATCCTGCTCAACCAGGACCCGCCGCACCACACCCAGCACCGCGCGATCGTCAGCCGAGGCTTCACGCCCCGCTCGATCGCCGAGCTGGAGGAGACGATGGAATCCCGCTCGCGTCAGATCGTCTCGGACGCGGTGAAGCAGGGCAGCGGCAACTTCGTGGAGCAGGTGGCCGCCGAGCTGCCGCTGCAGGCGATCGCCGACCTCATCGGGGTCCCGCAGGAGGATCGGCACAAGATCTTCGACTGGTCCAACCAGATGCTGGCCTCCGACGACCCCGACATCCAGGGGGAGCCGGACGTCGCGGCCGCCGAGATCCTGGCCTACGCGATGATGATGGCCGCGGACCGCAAGGCCAACCCGCGCGACGACATCGTCACCAAGCTCGTCAACGCGCACATGGGCGACCGCGGCCTGACCGACGACGAGTTCGGCTTCTTCGTGATCCTGCTGGCGGTCGCCGGCAACGAGACCACGCGCAACGCCATCACCCACGGGATGAACGCCTTCTTCGAGAACCCCGACCAGTGGGAGCTGTGGAAGTCCGAGCGTCCGGACACCATGGTCGACGAGGTCGTGCGTTGGGCCAGCCCCATCAGCGTCTTCCAGCGCACCGCGCTTAACGACACCGAGGTCGGTGGGGTGCCGGTCGCCAAGGGCCAGCGCGTGGGCCTGTTCTACGCCAGCGCGAACTTCGACGAGGACGTCTTCACCGACCCGTTCCGGTTCGACATCACCCGTGACCCCAACCCGCAGCTCGGGTTCGGCGGCCACGGCGCGCACTACTGCCTCGGCGCCAACCTGGCGCGGCAGGAGATCCGGCTGATCTTCCACGCGCTCGCCGACCTCGCCCCCGACATCAGCCGCCTGGCCGAGCCCTCCCGGCTGCGCCACGCCTGGGTCAACGGCATCAAGGACCTCCAGGTCTCCTACACCTGAGCAACTCGCTGCCGATGGGAGAGGGGTGACCCGCTCCTCTCGGCTTCTCGTGGCGCTCGCGCTCCTCGCCGGCACTCCCTGGCCGGCGCAAGCGGTGCCACGGGGCGACGAGGCCGTCCTGGAGCAGGTGCCTGCCCGTGAGCGGGACCGCACCGACCTGGTGCCGGTCCCGCAGCGGGCCTGGGTCGTGCTGCGCGGCCACGGCTGGGGCCACGGCCACGGGATGAGCCAGTACGGCGCCGGCGGAGCCGCCGAGGCCGGACTCACCTGGCGCGAGATCCTCGACTTCTACTACCCCGGCACCGACACAGGCCACGCCGACGGTGAGATGCGGGTCCTCGTCACCGCCGACACCACGCCCGACCTCGTCGTGCGGCACCAGTCCGGCCTGACGCTGCTCGACGGCGCCGGGGGAGCCGCAGCGCTGCCCGCCGGCGTGACCGACCAGTGGCGGATCACGCCGACGGCGACGGGTACGGTCCTCCAGCGTCGTACGACGCAGGGCGGCGCGGTCCGCTGGCGCAAGGACCGCGCGGTGGGCGCGGGGGCGGGGTTCACCGCCGGCGGCGCTCCGGTGATGCTGGTGACCCCGTCCGGCGAGGTCAGCTACCGGGGGCGACTGGTCTCGGTGCCCGGCTCCGACGGGCGCGACACCGTCAACGTGCTGGGGCTCGAGGACTACGTCCGCGGTGTCGTCACCCGCGAGATGCCCGCGTCCTGGCCCGCCCAGGCCGTCGCCGCCCAGGCGGTGGCTGCCCGCACCTACGCCGTCCGGTCCCGGGCCGGTGCGGCCGGTCGCACCTACGACGTCTGCGACACCACCGCCTGCCAGGTGTACGGCGGAGCAGCCGGTGAGTCCGCGGCCGGGTCGGCGGCGGTGTCGGCCACCGCGGGGACGATCCTGACCTGGCAGGGCGCTCCGGCGCTCACGATGTACTCCTCCAGCAACGGCGGCCGCGCGCTCGGCGTGGACGGCATCCCCTACCTGGTCGACCAGCGCGACCCGCACGACGACTGGGCGCCGAACCCGAACCACACCTGGATGCGGCGGATCGCCGACGACACCCTCGAGGCCCGGTGGCCCGTCGTGGGCGAGCTCACCGGCATCCGCGTGCTCTCCCGCGAGGGCGGGGGCGAGTGGGGTGGCCGCGCCCTCGCCGTCCGGCTCGTCGGGACCGCCGGAGCGGTCACCGTACCCGCCTCGGAGCTGAAGGCGGCGCTGGGCCTCAAGGAGCGGTGGTTCACCCTCGTCGGCGCGCGCCGACGCTGGTGACCGGTCGGCGGAGCCGGTTCAGTCGCGCGCGGTCAGGACGAGCGGCCCGTCCTCGGTGATGGCGACGGTGTGCTCCATGTGCGCGCCGCGGGAGCCGTCGGCGCTGCGCAGGGTCCACCCGTCGGCATCGGTGTAGATCTCGTCGGTGGTGTGCAGGAACCACGGCTCGATCGCGATGACCAGGCCGGGCTGCAGCTTGAAGCCGCGACCGGCGCGGCCGTCGTTGGGGATGTGCGGGTCGCCGTGCATGGTGCGCCCGACCCCGTGCCCGCCGAACTGGGTGTTGATCGACAGCCCGGCCTCACGGGCGACGCCGGCGATCGCGGCGGAGATGTCACCGATCCGGTTGCCGGGGCGGGCTTGCGCGATGCCGGCCTCGAGCGCCCGCGTGGTGACCTCGATGAGCCGCAGGTCCTCCTCGCGCGGGGTTCCCACAACCACCGACAGGGCGGAGTCCGACACCCAGCCGTCGACCGAGGCCGCGAAGTCGACCGAGAGCAGGTCGCCGTCGGCGAGCACGTAGTCGTGGGGCAGACCGTGCAGCACGGCGTCGTTGACCGACGTGCACAGCACCTTGCCGAACGGCGAGGCCCCGAAGGAGGGGTGGTAGTCGATGTAGCAGGACTCCGCGCCGGCCTCGCGGATCATGTCGTGGGCCAGCGCGTCGAGCTCGAGCAGGTTGACCCCCGGGGCGGCCTTCTCAGCCAGCGCGGTGAGCACCGAGGCCACGAACCGCCCCGCGGGGCGCATCTGCTCGATCTGGGCCGGCGTCCTGAGCTCGATCATGACGCCGACCCTACCGAGGAGGGACGCGACCTCAGTTGCTCGGCTTCTCCGAGCCCACGACCCACATGGCGAAGAACTGTGAGCCACCGCCGTAGGCGTGCCCGAGAGCCCGTCGGGCCCCGTCGACCTGGTGCTCGCCGGCCGCACCGCGCACCTGCAGGGCCGCCTCGCCGAAGCGCAGCATCCCCGAGGCGCCGATCGGGTTCGAGGACATGACGCCACCGGAGCAGTTGACCGGGATCCTGCCGTCCATGGCCGTCGCGCCGGACTCGGTGAGCCTCCACCCGGCGTACTCCTCGGCGAAGCCCAGCGACTCCAGCCACATCGGCTCGAACCACGAGAACGGCACGTAGATCTCGGCGGCGTCGATCTCGTCGATGGGTGAGGTGATGCCGGCCTGCTTCCACAGGGCGGCCGCGGCGTCGCGCGAGGCCTGCGGGTTGACCTGGTCGCGCTCGGCGGCCGTGGTGGCCTCCGAGCGCATGACGGTGCCGTGGATCCACGCCGGGTTGGCCGACGACCTCGCGGTGTCCTCGTCGACGATCACCAGGGCGCACGCGCCGTCGGAGGAGGGGCAGGTCTCGTCGTAGCGGATTGGGTCCCACAGCATCTGCGAGGCCAGCACCTGCTCGACGGTCTTCTCCTCGCGCAGGTGGGCGTAGGGGTTCTTCAGCGCGTTGGTGCGGTCCTTCGCGGCCACGATCGCGCCCACGTGGGTGGGGGCCTCGGAGCGGCGGATGTAGGAGCGCACGTGCGGGGCGAAGTAGCCGCCCGCGCCGGCGTGGACGGGCATGTTGAACGGCACGGGCACCGACAGCGCCCACATCGCGTTGGACTCCGACTGCTTCTCGTAGGCCACGGTCAGGACGCGCTTGTGCACGCCGGCCTGGACGAGGGAGGAGGCAACGATCGCGGTCGAGCCACCCACCGAGCCGGCGGTGTGGACGCGCAGCAGCGGCTTGCCGGCCGCGCCGAGCGCCTCGGCGAGGAACAGCTCCGGCATCATCACGCCCTCGAACAGGTCCGGCGCCTTGCCGACGACGATCGCGTCGATGTCGTCGAGGGTCATGTCCGCGTCGAGCAGCGCCCGGTCGATGGCCTCGCGGCACAGACCGGCCATCGAGACGTCCTTGCGCTGGGCGCGGTGGTGGGTCTGGCCGACGCCGATCACCGCGGCGGGCTGCTTGCTCATCGGTTACCTCCGGTGGTCGAGCCCGTCGAGACCTCGAGGGTGCACATGAAGTTCTGCTGCAGCGCCGGGCCGCTGGTCGCGTGGGCGAGCGCCTTGTCGGACTCCCCGGCCCAGATGCGGCGCGCGGCCTCGCCGACGCGGATGCCGCCGGCGGAGAACATCGGGTTGCTCGCCAGCGCCCCGCCCGAGGGGTTGATGGTCACGTCGTCGGCCAGGCCGGCCTCCCGACGCAGCACCAGCTCCTGGTGGCTGAAGGGGGCGTGCAGCTCGGCGGTGTCGACGCCGCCGAGGTCGAGCGCCTCGGCGCAGCGGCGGGCCGACGCGGAGCCGGTCAGGTCGCGCGACATCGTCATCTCGTCGACGTACGTCGACAGGCCGGTGAGCCACGCCGGTCGGTCGCACACCTCGCGGGCCCGGTCGCCGGCGGCCAGCACGATCGCAGCGGCACCGTCGGTCACCGGGGCGCAGTCGTGCTTGCGCAGCGGGTCGGCGTACATCGGGCGCGCCAGCAGCTCCTCGACCGAGGAACCGCCCTTGCGTAGCGCCCAGTCGTTCTTCTCGGCGTCGGTGAGCGAGCGGTTCACGACCTCGGCCATGGCGCGCTCGTCCCACAGGCCGGCGTCCATGCCGGCGCGGGCCTGCAGGCCGGCCAACGACACGGTGTCGGGCCACAGCGGGGTCATCGTGTAGGGCTCGAGCTGCAGCGACAGCGTGCGGCGCAGCACGCCGGCCGAGGACTTGCCGAAGGCGTAGACCAGCGCGGTGTCGACCTCGCCGGTCTGGATCTTGATCCAGGCCTCGTACATCGCCCAGGCCAGGTCCATCTCGACGTGCGACTCGTTGACCGGCGGGATGACGCCGATCGCGTCGACGGCCTGCACGAAGGAGAAGGAGCGGCCGGCCAGGTAGTCGGAGGACCCCGAGCACCAGAAGCCCACGTCCTTGCGGGTCCAGCCGGTCTGCTCGTAGCACTCCTTGAACAGGGGGACGAGCAGCTCCACGCACGTGGGCGACCCGTCGAAGTCCCTCATCTGTCGCTGGGCGAACCCGACGACGGCGACGTCTCTCATGTGATCTCTTCCCGTCTCTTCCGCCGCTTACAGGTGCTGCTTGTAGGTCTCGAAGTCCGCGTCCGGCTCACCGGTCGGCGCGAAGTGGCTGATGTTCTCGATCGTGGTGCCCCACTCGTCCTCGGGCTTCCACACCGCCTTGACCCGCATGCCCATCCGCACCTCGTCGGCGGGGCAGTCGAGGATCAGGTGCAGGACGGCGATGTCCGCGCCGTCGAGGAGGATGTACGCCGAGACGTACGGCGGGGTGATCCGCTGGCCGAGGAACGGCACGTTGACGATGCAGAAGGTCGTCACGGTGCCGGTGTGGGACAGCTCGACCTCCTCCGCGGTGGGGGTGCCGTCCGAGGGGCACGCCGCGCGCGGCGGGATGTAGACCTTGTTGCACGTGGGGCAGCGCTGGCCGACGATCCGGCCCTGCTCCAGGCCGCGGTAGAACGCGGACTCCTCGGGGCTGGCGGCGTAGGTGTAGTCCAGGCTGACCGGCACGACGATCCCGGTGACGGGATCGACCGCACCGCTCGGCGCCACCACCGGGGCGGCCTCCTCGCCGGCGGGCAGCGGCTCGAGACATGCGATGTCGGTGATGGCTCCGACCCGCTCCTCGGCCCACCGCACCCGCACCCGCATGCCGGTGGACACCTCGTCGGGGGACGAGACGTCCAGCGCGTGGAGGAAGGGCTTCGTCGCACCGTCGAAGGTCACCAGGACGTAGGCGAAGGGACGGTCGAAGGGCTGGTGCTTGACCGGCTCGGGCACCCACGTCCAGGACGTGACCGTCCCGACGGGGGAGACCTCGACGAAGTCCTCGAGCGCCTGGTGCGTCACCGGGTCGTACTCCGGGGGCGGCACGACGACCTGCCCGTCGGAGGTGCGGCCGGCGACGACGACGCCGTCGCGGAGACCGGTGAGGAACCGGCCGAGCACAGGACCGGTGGAGCGGGTGTAGTCGAAGGCGACCGTCACCGGCGCCGACAGGGTGCGGGACATGCCTCAAAACTAGAACGTGTTCTATGCCGATGGCAACTGTTCTGGCAGGGTGTCCCTCATGAAACTGGGACTTCAGCTGGGTTACTGGCAGGCGCAGATGCCGACGCACCACGGCGACCTCGTGCAGGCCGCCGACGAGTCCGGCTTCGACGCGATCTTCACCGCCGAGGCCTGGGGCTCCGACGCGTTCACGCCGCTGGCCTGGTGGGGTCGGGAGACGAGCAACGTGCGTCTCGGCACCTCGATCGTGCAGATGTCGGGCCGCACCCCCACCTCCATCGCCATGCACGCGCTGACCCTCGACCACCTCTCCGGCGGCCGGCTCGTGCTCGGCATGGGCGTGAGCGGCCCCCAGGTCGTGGAGGGCTGGTACGGCCAGCCGTTCAAGAAGCCGCTGGCCCGCACCCGCGAGGTCGTCGACATCATCCGCCAGGTGCTGCGCCGCGAGGGCCCGGTCACCAACGACGGCCCGCACTACCCGCTGCCCTACACCGGCGAGGGTGCGATGGGCCTGGGCAAGCCGCTCAAGCCCATCACGCACCCGCTGCGCGCCGACGTCCCGATCTGGCTCGGCGCCGAGGGCCCCAAGAACGTCGCGCAGACCGCCGAGATCGCCGACGGGTGGATCCCGATCTTCTACACGCCCAGGTCGGCGGGGATGTACCAGGACTGGCTCGACGAGGGCTTCGCCCGTCCCGGCGCCCGGCGCACCCGCGAGACCTTCGAGATTGCGGCGACCTGCCACCTGCAGATCGTGAAGGACGAGGCCGAGAAGCGCGCCGCGCTCGACGCGATGAAGCCCTTCGCCGCGCTCTACATGGGCGGCATGGGCGCCCAGGAGATGAACTTCCACAACCAGGTCTTCGTGCGGATGGGCTACGAGCAGCTCGCCGAGGAGGTGCAGAAGCTCTTCCTCTCCGGGGAGAAGGAGCGCGCCACCGCACTCATCCCCGACGAGCTGGTCGAGGACATGCACATCATCGGGACCGAGGGCGAGGTCAAGGAGAAGGTCGCGGAGTGGGAGTCCACCGGCGTCACCACGCTCATGGTGAGCCTGCACTCGCCCGACGAGGTCCGCCGGGTCGCCGAGCTGCTGGCCTGAGATGACCGAGGTCATCGGGCTCAGCGCCTTCGCGCACTCCGACCTGCCCACTGCGGAGGTCGACCGGCAGCAGGAGGTGTACGACGCGCTCGCCGACGCCGTCCGCGGGCTCGTCGACGCCACCATCCGCTCGACGGTGCCGGAGGAGCGCATCAGGTCCGTCGAGGAGCGGGTGCGCGCGCTGACCGAGGAGCTGCGTGCCGAGCAGCTGCCCGGCCCGTTCGGCATCCACTACAACGACGAGGGCCGCTCCTGGAACTGGGGCAACGCCGTCGTCGGTCGTCGCAACGCGATCGCCCCGCCGCTGGAGCTGCTCGAGCGGCCCGGGGGAGGGCTGCGCACCGAGGTCGAGCTGGGTGCGGCGTACGAAGGTCCGCCGGGGCTGGTCCATGGCGGCGTCACCATGCTGCTCCTGGACCACCTCATGGGCGAGGTCGGCAGCGACGGCCACCGCCGGGTCACGATGACCGGCACGCTCACGGGTCGGTACGCCGCTCCGACGCCGCTCGGCCCGGTCGTGCTGGAGGGCTGGATCGCCCGCGAGGAGGGCCGCAAGGTCTTCGTCGAGGCGACGCTCGGCACGCCGGACCAGGTCACGGTCGAGGCGCACGGCGTGTTCATCATCCCGTCCTGGGCCTGAGACGACCCGCCGGCGGACCACCCTGGCGCAGAACTGGAACACGTTCTAGTGTCGCCCCCATGAGCGACCTGGACACCCTGCGCACCGGCACCCACAACGGCCACCTCATGGTCGCCGCCCTCAAGCGGCACCGCACCAAGCCCGTCATGCACCTCGGTGACACGGTGCTGACCGGCGGCGAGACGGCGGCGCGGATCAGCCAGTACGCCCAGGCGTTCGAGTCCCTCGACGCCGGTCGTGGCACGGCTGGCGCGCTGCTGGCGCTGAACCGACCCGAGGTGCTGTTCATCCTCGGCGCCGGCCAGACCCAGGGCTACCGACGCACCTCGCTGCACCCGCTCGGCTCGCTGGACGACCACGCCTACGTCATCAACGACGCCGAGATCAGCGTGCTGGTCGTCGACCCGGTCTTCGCCGACCGTGCCGCAGGCCTCCTGGAGAAGTGCCCCGGCCTCAAGCAGGTCCTCACCATCGGGCCGGTGCCCGACCAGCTCGCCCACGTCGGCAAGGACCTCGTGGCCACGGCTGCGGAGTTCGAGCCGAAGCCGCTGGAGGCGGTGCTGCTCCCGCCCGACCACATCACCTCGATCACCTACACGGGCGGCACCACCGGCAAGCCCAAGGGCGTCATCGGCCTGGCGCAGTCGTTCTCGACGATGACCGCGGTCCAGCTCTCGGAGTGGGAGTGGCCGACCAACCCCAAGTTCCTCATGTGCACCCCGCTCTCGCACGCGGGTGCGGCGTTCTTCGCCCCGACCGTCATCAAGGGCGGTGAGCTGCACGTGCTGACCAAGTTCGACCCGGCCGAGGTGCTGCGCGTGATCGAGGAGGAGAAGATCACCGCCACCATGCTGGTGCCCTCGATGCTCTACGCGCTGATGGACCACCCCGACAGCCGCACCCGCGACCTGTCCTCGCTGGAGACGGTCTACTACGGCGCCTCGGCGATCAACCCGGTGCGGCTGAAGGAGGCCATCGAGCGGTTCGGCCCGATCTTCGCGCAGTACTACGGCCAGTCCGAGGCCCCGATGGTCATCACCTACCTGTCCAAGGAGGACCACGCCGAGGCCGTCGCGACCGGCAACGACGCACGCCTCTCTTCCTGCGGTCGGCCCGCGGCGATGCTCCGCACCGCGCTGCTCGGCGAGGACGGCAACCCGGTCCCCGTCGGCGAGCCGGGGGAGATCTGCGTCGCCGGCCCGCTGCTCTCCGGCGGCTACTGGAAGCTGCCCGAGGTCACCGCCGAGACCTTCCGCGACGGCTGGATGCACACCGGCGACGTGGCGCGCGAGGACGAGGACGGCTTCTGGTACATCGTCGACCGCACCAAGGACATGATCGTCACCGGCGGGTTCAACGTCTTCCCGCGCGAGGTCGAGGACGTCGTCGCCGAGCACCCCGCGATCGCCCAGGTCGGGGTGATCGGCACCCCGCACGAGAAGTTCGGCGAGGCGGTCACCGCCGTCGTCGTGATGCGCGAGGGCCACGAGCTCACCGACGCGGTGATCGCCGAGATCCAGGAGATGGTCAAGGACCGCAAGGGCTCGGTGCAGGCGCCCAAGCAGGTCATCGCCACCGACGCCCTGCCGCTCACCGGCCTCGGCAAGCCGGACAAGAAGGCGCTGCGCGCGCAGTTCTGGACCGGGGACCGCTCGGTCGGCTGACCCCGTCGTCTCCGGCCGCGGATCTGCGAGGACGGACTTCAGCAACCATCGTCACGTCCGGTGCGTCATAGGGGAGTGGCGCGCATGACCATCGACCGAGGGACCGACCGGATCATCGCGCTCGCCATGACGCCGATCTGGAGACGGGCGCGGTGACCACGACCCGTGCGTCCGCCGCCGGGTTCGTCACAGCTTCGTGGATCCCCGGGACCACGATGGTGGCGTGGCGTGGAACGACGCTCTACCTCGTCACGGGCGAGTCCACGCGCACACCTTGGCGCTCGGCAGATCAGGTCGGGTTCGAGCCTGATGGCACGCCGGTCCTCGTCGCGGCTGACATCGACGGCAGCGCCGTTCTCTCGAGTGGAACGGGGACGAGCGTGTGGCCCGCGCTCCTGTGGTCGATGTCGACGTCTCCTCCAGCCGTCACGTGGGTGTGAGCTCGAACGCTGCTGGTGGCGGTTCCGCAGGACGGAGCTGCCACCGTCGTCGATGCGCGGACCGGCGCCACCGTCGGCGAACTCAGACACGGTCGCGGAGTCCTCGCCTACACCGACCAGTGGATCGACGACGAGACGCTGTTCGTTGCTGCGGCGCCGTACTTGCTGGCCTGGCGCCCTGTGTCCGGTGCGCTACTCAGGGTCGCAGATGCCCGGACTCCGGGGGCTACTGGGACGTCGATCTCGTCCCGCCCCCACGTCGGGTGGCGTCCGCGGGTCCGTGACCGAACCTTGAAGTTGGACGCTGTTGTTCCATCGTCCAGCGGCAAGGTTCATCGGCCGGCCGATAAACCTTGCCGCCCCGCCGGGCCGTCAGCGGCCCTGGAACTCCGGCTTGCGCTTCTCCAGGAACGCCCGCGGGCCCTCCTTGGCGTCGTCGGAGGAGAAGACCGCCGCGCCGACCTTCGCGTCGTCGGCCCAGCACTCCTCCTCGTGCTTGCCCTCGGAGTCGCGCATCGTCTTGAGGATCGCCTGGACCGCGAGCGGGCCGTTGGCGGCGATCATGTCGGCGATCTCGCGTGCCTTCTCCAGAGCCGAGCCGTCGGGGACGACGTGGCCGATGAGGCCGAGCTCCTTGGCCTCGGCGGCCATCAGCGTGCGCCCGGTCAGCAGCAGCTCGGCGGCCACGGTGTAGGGGATCTGGCGGGGGAGCCGGACCGCGGAGCCGCCCATCGGGTAGAGCGACCAGCGGGCCTCCGCGACGCCGAACTTCGCCGACTCGCCGGCGACCCGGATGTCGGTGCCCTGCAGGATCTCGGTCCCGCCGGCGATCGCCGGACCCTCCACCGCGGCGACGAGCGGCTTGGTGAGCCGGAAGCCCTTGAGGAGCCCCTTGATGACCGAGGGATCGAACTCGCCGGACTCGAAGCTGTCCGAGGGTGGCTTCTCGTTCGCGGTCTTCAGGTCCATCCCGGCGCAGAAGTAGCCGCCCGCGCCGGTGAGGATGCAGACGCGGATCGAGTCGTCGGAGTTCACCCGGTCCCAGGCGTCCTCCATGATCCGCAGCATCTCGCTCGAGAGCGCGTTGCGGCGCTCGGGACGGTTCATGGTCACGGTCAGGACGTGGCCGTCCTGCTCCACCAGGCAGTCAGTCATGGCGGTGATGCTAGCCACAAACGAGAACGTGTTCTAGTCTGCGGTCGTGGCCCTCAACATCGCTGACCTGTTCGAGCACGCGGTCGACGCCGCCCCCGACAACCCCGCCGTCAAGGTGGGCGATCGCATCGCGACGTACGCCGACCTGGAGGCCGAGTCCAACCGGCTCGCGCACTACCTGCAGAGCCAGGGCGTCGGCCCCGGCGACCACGTGGCGATCTACGCCAAGAACTCCGTCGAGCACGTCGTCGCCGTGCTCGCCACGGTCAAGATCCGTGCGGTGACGATCAACGTCAACTACCGCTACGTCGAGGGGGAGCTCAACTACCTCTTCGACAACGCCGACGTGGTCGCCGTGGTCTTCGAGCGCTCCTACGCACCGCTGCTGGCCGCGGTCGCGCCCAACCACGAGAAGCTCAGGACCTTCGTGGCGATCCCCGACGCGATCGACCCAGACGACGCCTCGGACATCTCCTCCTTCGGCGGTGTGCTGTACGCCGACGCCATCGCCGACCAGAGCGCCGAGCGGGACTTCGCCGAGCGCAGCGCCGACGACCTCCACATCATCTACACCGGTGGCACGACCGGGTTCCCCAAGGGCGTCATGTGGCGCCACGAGGACTTCTGGCGCGTGCTCGGCGGCGGCATCGACTTCTACACCGGCGAGCCGCTGGAGGAGTACGACCAGTCCAAGCAGGCCACCGACCCGCGGATGACGACCTTCCCGCTCAGCCCGCTGATGCACGGCGGCGCCCAGGCCGGCCTGCTCATGCATCTGTTCGCCGGCCACCTCACGGTGCTCGAGCCGAAGTTCGACCCCCAGCGCACCTGGGAGATCATCGAGGCCGACAAGGTCCAGTTGATCTTCATGACCGGCGACGCGATGGCGCGGCCGCTCATCGAGGAGTACGAGCGCAAGAAGGCCACCGGCACGCCGTACGACGGCAGCAGCCTGTTCGCGATCTCCAGCTCGGCCGCGATCTTCTCCCCGCCGGTCAAGAAGCGCTGGATGGACGAGTTCACCGGCGCGGTCTTCACCGACTCCATCGGTGCGACCGAGACCGGCTTCTCGGGCATGGGCATGCAGGACAAGGACGCCATCAGCACCGACGGCCCGGTCGTCGCGCTCGGTCCCGCATCGGTCGTGCTCGACGAGGACAACCGTCCGATCCCGATAACCGAGATCGGCAGGATCGGGCGTCTGGCCCGCGGCGGCAACATCCCGCAGGGCTACTACAAGGACCCGGAGAAGTCCGCGGCGACCTTCATCGAGGTCGACGGCACCCGCTACTCCGTGCCCGGCGACTTCGCCCGCATCGAGGCCGACGGCAAGGTGACGCTGCTCGGCCGCGGCTCCAACTGCGTCAACACCGGCGGCGAGAAGGTCTACCCCGAAGAGGTCGAGATGGCCATCAAGGGTCACCCGGCCGTCTACGACACCCTGGTCGTCGGCATCCCCGACGCCACCTACGGCCAGGCCGTCGCCGCCGTCGTGGAGCTCCGCGACGGGCAGAGCCTCGAGCTCGAGGAGCTGCGCGAGTACCTCCGCGCCCACCTGTCTGGCTACAAGCTGCCCCGGTCGCTCACGGTCGTCGACACGATCCCTCGCAACGCCACCGGCAAGGCGCAGTACCCCGCGGCCAAGGAGATGGCGCTCGCCGCCCAGGCCGCGCCCACCGCCGGCTGACCGGCCGTCCGACCCGCACCCGCCTCCCCACCACCTGCCAGGAGAGACCTGACATGCGCACCCCGATCTGCGACGAGTTCGGCATCGAGTACCCCATCCTCGCCTTCACCCCCTCCGAGCACGTGGCGGCGGCCGTGTCGCGTGCCGGCGGCCTGGGGGTCCTGGGCTGTGTCCGGTTCAACGACACCGAGGAGCTCGACCGGACCCTCACGTGGATGGACGAGAACACCGACGGCAAGCCGTACGGCGTCGACGTTGTCATGCCCATGAAGATCCCCACCGAGGGCACCTCGACCGACCTGTCGAGCTACATCCCCGAGGAGCACAAGAAGTTCGTCGACGAGACGCTGCTCAAGCTCGGCGTGCCGCCGCTCCCGGAGGGCGAGGGCCGAGAGGGCGTGCTCGGGTGGCTGCACTCGATGGCCCGCTCGCACGTCGACGTGGCGCTGCAGCACCGCCCGGTCTTCATCGCCAACGCGCTCGGCTCGCCGCCGGTCGACGTGATCGAGCAGTGCCACGCGGGTGGCCTCAAGGTCGGCGCCCTGGCCGGTGCCCCCAAGCACGCGCTGAGCCACGTGGCCAACGGCGTGGACATCATCATCGCGCAGGGCTACGAGGCCGGCGGCCACACCGGTGAGATCGCCTCGATGGTGCTCACCCCGGACATCGTCGACGCCGTCGGCCCCGACGTCCCGGTGCTCGGCGCCGGTGGCATCGGCTCCGGTCGCCAGGTCGCCGCCTCCCTGGCCCTCGGCGCCCAGGGCGTGTGGACCGGGTCGATCTGGCTCGGCACCGAGGAGTACCGCAACCTCTCGGCCAACCACTCCGCCTGGGAGACGGCCTTCACCCGCGCCACGTCGGCCGACACCGTGCGCACCCGCGTCTACACCGGCAAGCCGGCCCGCCTGCTCAAGACCAAGTGGACCGAGGCCTGGGCGGAGGAGGGCGCCCCGCAGCCGCTGCCGATGCCGCTGCAGAACCTCCTGGTCGCCGAGGCGCACAACCGGATCGTCGCCTCGAACGACCCCGACGTGATCTCGATGCCCGTCGGCCAGATCGTGGGCCGGATGAACGAGGTGCGTCCGGTCGCCGACGTCATGGCCAGCCTGGTGGCCGAGTTCGAGGAGGCCGTCGCCGCCCTCAACAAGGTCAACGGCTGAGCGTTCCCAGTCACTGGTCGGCGGCGGTGGCCTGGTGGCGCAGGGCGGCACGGTCTCGGCGGACGACCCGTTCCCCAAGCCGGTGCCGCAGGCCCGCTGCGGCAAGGGGTCGAACCCGGAGACCGACATCCAGGGCCGGGTGCCGCGGGCCGACTACCGCTCGGGTCGGGCGGCCGAGGGCTACACCTGCAACACCAAGGAGCTGGCCCACGAGGGCGGCTCCGGCGGGTTCAAGGTGCTGCGCTACACCGACGAGCAGGGCAACACCTGCGCGTTCTACGACAACACGCTGCTCTTCCCACGCGACGTCGTGAACAACCTGACGACCGGCCAGGGCACCGTCGTGCTCGACATGAACGAGCCGCGACGGCCCGTGCGCACCACGACGCTGGACTCCCCAGCGATGGTGAGCCCGCACGAGACGCTGCTGGTCAACCGCAAGCGCGGCCTGCTCGCCGCGGTGCTGGGCACGGCTGCGACGTACCCCGGCGTCCTGGACGTGTACGACGTCAGCCAGGACTGCCGCGACGCGCAGCTGCTCTCCTCGACCCTGTCGGGGGTGCTCGGCCACGAGTCGGGCTGGTCCAACGACGGGCTGACGTTCTACAGCTCCAGCACCGTCGCCTCGCTGGCCGCCATCGACCTGACCGACCCCGCGGACCCGCAGGTGCTCACCACCCAGTGGGGCGTGAACTACCACGGCATGCGGCTCTCCGACGACGGCCGCACCCTCTACGCCGCCAACATCGGCGACGTCGGCCCGACCGGGGTCACCGACGGTGGCATCGCGATCCTCGACGTCTCCCAGGTGCAGGACCGGGTCGAGGACCCCGACATCACGATCCTGTCGAAGCTCACCTGGCCCGAGCACTCGATCCCGCAGGTCGCCGAGCCGTTCACGCGCAAGGGCCGGCACTACGTCCTGGAGATCGACGAGTTCGTCGACTTCTTCGAGGCCACCAACGCGCTGGCCTACCCGGGCTCGCCGGTGGGCGTCGCGCGCATCATCGACGTCGAGGACCCGACCGACCCGAAGGTCGTCTCCAACATCCGCCTCGAGGTGCACCAGCCCGAGAACCGCGCCGGCGCCCAGCTCCGCGACCCGGGCGCCTGGTTCCCCGCGCAGGGGTACGCCGGGCACTACTGCTCGCTGCCGAAACGCCGCAACCCCAAGCTGGCCGGCTGCTCGATGATCGCCTCGGGACTGCGGCTCTTCGACATCCGCGACGTCGAGCACCCGCGCGAGGTCGGCTACTTCAACAAGCCGCTGATCCCCGGTGGTGCCCTGAAGCTGCCGACGCTCGGTGGCGCCTACGCGATGTCGGCACCGGCGTACGACCGCAGGCGCGGCCAGGTCTGGTACACCGACACCAACTCCGGCTTCTACAACGTCAAGCTCACCAACGGCCTGAAGAAGCTGCTCCGCTGACCCCTTCTGGCCTCAGGCGTACGCCGTCCCGCGCTCCTCGCGCGTCCACAGCTCACCGTCGCCGGCGGTGACGCCCTGCGCCATCAGCTCGCGCTTGAGCACCTTGTTGGTGGCGGTGGCGGGCAGGTCGTGGTTGATCCGGACGTAGCGCGGCCAGGCCTTGGGGGAGAGGTCGGGCTGCTCGCGCAGGAACGACTCGAACTCCGCCTGGGTGACCTTCTCGCCCTCGTTGAGCACCATCGCGGCCATCACCTGGTCGCCGACCTGGGCGTCGCGGACGGCGTAGACCGCCACGCGGTTGAGGGCGGGGAGCCGCTGCAGGATGCGCTCGATGGGGCCGGCGGCGAGGTTCTCGCCGTCCACGCGCATCCAGTCGGCGGTGCGGCCGGCGAGGTAGATCCAGCCGTCGGCGTCCTTGTAGGCCAGGTCGCCGGACCAGTACATCCCGTGCCGCATCCGGTCTGCGTTGGCGTCGGGGTCGTTGTAGTAGCCCTGGAAGTAGCCGCCGCCGGTGGTGTTGACCAGCTCGCCGACCGCCTCGTCGGCGTTGAGGAGCGCGCCGTGCTCGTCGAAGCGTGCGACCGGGCACTCGGTGACGGTCTCGGCGTCGTAGATCGCGACACCGTCCATGCCCTTGCCGATCGAGCCCGGCGGGGTGCCGGGCTCGCGCAGGATGATGATCGCCAGCTCGGTGGAGCCGAAGCCGTCCATGACGTCGCAGTCGAAGCGGCGGGCGAACTCGGCGATGTCGCGGTCGCTGGCCTCGTTGCCGAAGGCGACGCGCAGGGTGTTGTCGGCGTCGTCGTCGCGCTCGGGCGTGGCCAGGACGTAGGCCAGCGGCTTGCCGACGTAGTTCATGTAGGTGACGCCGTAGGCGCGCACGTCGTCGAGGAAGCGCGAGGCCGAGAACCTCGTCGGCACCATCGTCGCCCCGCAGCCGACGGCGACCGCCCAGCCGGCGACGACGGCGTTGGAGTGGAACAGCGGCATCGAGAGGTAGCAGACGTCGTCGGGGGTCATCGAGAACCGGTCGACCAGGTTGAGCCCGGAGAAGAGCACCATCAGGTGCGCCACCTGCACCGCCTTGGGGTCCCCGGAGGTGCCCGAGGTGAAGATCATCATGAAGGTGTCCATCGCCTCGACCTCGCGCAGCGGGGTCAGGTCGCCGGCGCCTGCGACCTCCTGCGCCCAGGCGTCGGAGCCGACGTCCACGACCCTGACGTCACCGAGGTCGACGCCCTCCAGCAGCGGCAGGTGCTCGGCGTCGGTGAGCAGCAGCTGGCACTCCGCGCGGCGTACGTCGGCCGAGAGGCCCTCGCCGCGGCGGGTCGTGTTGATGCCGCACAGGACGTAGCCGCCGAGACCCGCGCCAGCCATCGCCCGCAGCATCGCAGGGGAGTTGCCCAAGAGCGTGCCGACGTGCGGCGCACGCTGGGCGTCGAGCGCGGCGATCACGGCAGCCGCCTCTGCCGAGGCCTCGGCCAGGTGTTCGCGCCAGGTCCAGGTCCGGTCAGGGGTCGCGATGGCGGTGCCGTCGTCCTCCAGTCGGTCCCGAAGCATCTGCTGCACGTTCTCGGCCACACGTCCCCCTCGTAGAACACGTTCTAGTTGACGCGTGTCAACGTATGGCGCCCGTCACACCTGGTCAAGCACCTCGCCGAGATCGGTGACGTCGACGTACGCCGTTCCGCGCTCCTCCCGCTCCAGGAGACGTCCGCGGCCGGCCACCGGCCCCTGCGCCGCCAGCTCGCGCTTGAGCACCTTGGTCGTCGCGGTCCGGGGCAGCTCGTCGAGGTCGGCGAGCAGCCGGACCCAGCGGGGACGGCCCTTGGTCGGCAGGTCGGCCTGCTCGTCGAGGAAGCGTGCGACCTCGTCGGCGGCGAGCGGACGCTCCGTCAGCAGCGCTGCGACGACCTGGTCGCCGACCCCCAGCGGGCCGGGGTCCGGCACCGCGTACACCGCCGCCTGGGCCACGGCGGGGTGCCGCAGCCAGATCCGCTCGAGCGGGGCGGCCGCGAGGTTCTCGCCGTCCACGCGCATCCAGTCGGCGGTCCGCCCGGCGAAGTAGACCCACCCCTCGGCGTCGCGGTAGGCCAGGTCGCCCGACCAGTACATCCCGCCGCGCATCCGCTCGGCCTCGGCGTCGGGGTCGCCGTAGTAGCCGGCGAAGGCGCCGGCGCCGGTGGTGTTGACCAGCTCGCCGATCGCCACGTCGCCGTTGGTGAGCCGCCCGGCGCCGTCGAACTCCGCGTCGGGCACCGGCTCCCCGGTCTCGGGGTCCAGCACCGCCACGCCCGGCAGGGGACGGCCGAGGGCGCCCGCCGGCATGCCGGGCTGGCGCTGCACGATGACGGCGTTCTCCGTGGAGGAGTAGGAGTCGACGACCGTGCACCCGAAGCGGCGCCCGAACTCGTCGATGGCGCGCTCGTTGGCCTCGTTGCCGAAGACCAGCCGCAACGGGTTGTCGGCGTCGTCGTCGCGTTCAGGCGTGGCCAGCACGTAGGACAGCGGCTTGCCGACGTAGTTGGCGTACGTCGCCCCGAAACGACGCACGTCGGGCAGGAACCCGGAGGCGCTGAACCGGCGGGCCAGCGCCACGGTGGCGCCACCGGCCAGTGCGGGCGCCCACCCGGCCATCACGGCGTTGGAGTGGAACAGCGGCATCGACAGGTAGGCGGTGTCGTCGCCGCTCAACCCGAAGCGCTCGGCCAGCATCACCCCCGGGCCGGCCACCTTCGCGTGCGTCACGCGCACGGCCTTCGGGTCGCCCGAGGTCCCCGAGGTGAAGATCAGCATCAGCAGGTCGTCGGGCCCGACCGGCCCCTCGTGGGGTCCGGCGCCCTGGTGGTGGTCGAGCAGCCGGATCCAGTCAGGGCAGTCGACCGGGACCACGGGCACGTCGTCCAGGGCATCGACCAGGTCGGGCTGCTCGTCGAGGTGCTGGGCGTCGGTGAGGACGAGCTGGCAGTCGGTGCGGCGTACGTCGGAGGCCAACGCGGCTCCGCGGCGGGTCGGGTTGAGCCCGACCACCACGAGGCCCCCGAGCGCCGCGGCGCCCAGGGTCAGCAGGAAGTCGGGGGTGTTCTCCAGCAGGACCCCCACGTGGGGCGGTCGCCCGTCGTCGAGCAGGCTGCGCAGCGCGGCGGCCCGCTGGTGCCCCTGCGCCACGACCTCGGCCCACGACAGCCGCTCACCCTCGAACAGCAGGCCGTCCCCGTGGTCGTCCGCGCGTGCCAGGAGCATGTTTCGGACGCTGGTCTCGACGCCCGCTCGCTGCTCGACCACCGCGGCGGGGCTCAGACCGGCTCGGCCGCGAGCACCCGCCCGATGGCGAGCGCCTGCTCGGTGGTGCCGCCGAACGCGAACTCCAGCCGCTTGGCGGTGGTGAAGTAGCGGTGCGCCTCGCCGTCGAGGTCGATGCCGACACCGCCGTGCACGTGGACGGTCGTGTGGGCGAGCCTGTGCGCCGCGTCGGCCGCCCAGAGCTTGGCGATCGCCACCTCGGTCTCCGAGGGCAGCCCCTCGGCCAGCCGCCACGCCGCGGACCAGAGGGTGAGTCGCTGGCCCAGCACGTCGATGTAGCCGTCGGCCAGGCGCTGCGAGACGGCCTGGAAGGTGCCGATCGGGCGGCCGAACTGCTCACGCGTCTTGGCGTACTGCGCGGTCAGGCGCAGGGCGCCCTCGGTGATCCCCAGCAGCTCAGCGCCGGTCGCGACCGTGACCAGGTCGCCGAGGCGACGGGCGGTGCTGCCGTCGAGGTCGCCCACGAGGGTCGCCGGAGCCTCCTCGAGGTCGAGCCGGGCGACCGTGTCGCCGTCGCTGGTGCGCCCCGGGGTGGTGCGCACGCCGTCGGCGCCTGCTTCCACCAGGAAGACGCCGACGCCCTCGGACGTCCCCGCGCTCACGAGGTACGCCGCTGCGCTGGTGCCCGCGCGGACCAGCGACTTCGCGCCGGAGACCGACCAGCCCGAGCCGGTGCTGCTCGCGGTGGTGACCGGGAGCGCGGGCAGGTGCGAGCGCTCCTCGCTCAAGGCCACGGTGAGGACCTGCTCGCCGGAGGCGGCACCCGGGAGCCAGGCACCGGCCAGGTCCGCGTCGGCCGACTCGGCGAGCAGCAGCGCCGCGGCGCCGTGCGTCGCGAGCGGGACCGGGGCGACGCGCTGGCCGACCTCGTGCAGCACCCGGCACAGCTCGACGAGGCCGAGCCCGGCGCCGCCGTACTGCTCCGGCACCGCGAGGGAGAGCAGGCCCGCCCCGCCGAGCGCGGCCCACAGGTCGCGGTCGAAGCGGCTGCCGTCGGCCTCGACGGCCTTCTGCCGGTCGAGGGTCACGCGGTCGTCGAGGATCGAGGCGGCCAGCGCCGCGGCGTCGTCCTGCTCGGGGGTGAAGGAGAAGTCCATGTCAGTCCGTCCTGGTGCTGGTCGAGAGGGGGCCGCGGGTCAGCGCTTCGCGGCGGGCAGGCCGAGACCGACGTAGCCGATGATGTCGCGCTGGATCTCGTTGGTGCCGCCGCCGAAGGTCATCACCAGCGAGGAGCGGAAGAAGCGCTCGAGGCGGCCGGCGATGACCGCGCCCTCGGAGTCGGCGGTGAGGCCGGCGTGCGGGCCGACGATCTCCATGAGGGACCGGTAGACCTCGGTGGCCAGCTCGGAGCCGTAGATCTTGGTGGCCGACGCCTCGGCGGGGGAGAGGTCGACGCCGCGGTCGGCGTCCGAGGCGAGCTTCCAGTTGAGCAGGGTCAGCATCTCGACGCGGGCGTGGGCGCGGCCGAGGGCGACCTGCACCCACTCGGTGTCGATGACGCGCTGGCCGTCGGGGTTCTTGGTCTGCTGCGCCCACTCGCGCACCAGCTTCACCGACTGGGTCAGCGGCGCGGAGGAGGTGAGGGCGACCCGCTCGTGGTTGAGCTGGTTGGTCATCAGCGACCACCCGCCGTTGAGCTCGCCGACCAGGTTGCCGACGGGGACTCGCACGTCCTCGTAGTAGGTGGCGCTGGTGTGGACCCCGGCGACGGTGTGCACGGGGGTGTAGGAGAAGCCGGGGGAGTCGGCCGGCACCAGGATCATCGACAGGCCCTTGTGGCGGGGCAGGTCGGGGTCGGTGCGGCACGCCATCCAGATCCAGTCGGCGTACTGGATCAGCGAGGTCCACATCTTCTGGCCGTTGATCACCCACTCGTCGCCCTCGCGGACGGCCTTGGTGCGCAGCGACGCCAGGTCGGTGCCCGAGCCGGGCTCGGAGTAGCCGATGGAGAAGTGCAGCTCGCCGGCGAGGATCTTCGGGAGGAAGTAGTCCTTCTGCTCCTGGGTGCCGTAGCGCATGATCGTCGGCCCCACCGTGTTGAGCGTCAGGTAGGGGATCGGCACGCCGAAGTCGGCTGCGACGTCGGTGAAGATCAGCTGGTCGACCATGGAGCGGTCCTGGCCGCCGTACTCCTTGGGCCAGCCGATGCCGAGCCAGCCGTCGGTCCCGAGCTGGCGGATCACGCCCTTGTAGACGCCGGCCTCGCCGAACTCGCCGGTGGCGGCGCTCAGCCCGGCACGGATCTCGGGGGTGACGAGGTTGCCGAAGTACTCCCGCAGCTCCTCTCGCAGCGCGATCTGGGCGGGTTCGAGGGCGAGGTGCATGGAGGGCTCCCGTGGGCGGAGGCGGATGTCGCTCGGATGACGCTGGAATGGCGCAGGATGGGGGCGAGACCGGGTGTGACGCTGGCCTCGCCGTCCCGAAAACTATAACCTGTTCTCGTTTTGGTCCACCGTCCCCGACGACGGACCACGTCCGGCCCCGACTCCGTCACCGACCAGGGAGGTCCTCATGACCGGCACGGCCACCCCCACCGGCACCCGCCACCTCGACCAGGGCACGCCGCCGGACCGGTACGCCCGCGGCTGGCACTGCCTCGGCCTGGCCCGCGACTTCGGCGACGGCAAGCCGCACGCGATCGACGCCTTCGGCGGCAAGCTCGTGGTCTGGCAGGACAGCAAGGGCGAGCTCAACGTGCTGGACGGCTACTGCCGGCACATGGGCGGCGACCTGACCCAGGGCACCGTCAAGGGCGACCAGATCGCCTGCCCGTTCCACGACTGGCGCTGGGGCGGCGACGGCAAGTGCAAGCAGATCCCCTACGCCCGCCGCGTCCCGCTGCGCGCCCGCACCCAGCGCTACGAGACCGCGATCCGCAACGAGTCGCTGTTCATCTGGTACGACCCCGAGGGCTCGGCCGGCGACCACGACCTGCTCCCGCCCGAGCTGCCGGGCCTCGCGTCGGGCAAGTACACCGACTGGTTCTGGGAGACCGAGCACATCGAGGGCTCCAACTGCCGCGAGCTCATCGACAACGTGGTCGACATGGCGCACTTCTACTACGTGCACTTCGCCTTCCCCACGAGCTTCCGCAACGTCTTCGAGGGCCAGCAGGCCACCCAGTTCATGGAGTCCAAGGGGCGCCCGGACGTCAGTGGCGGCTACGGGTCGGAGGAGCTGTTCCTGAAGTCCGAGGCCACCTACTACGGGCCGTCGTACATGATCAACTGGCTCTGGACCGACTACAAGGGCTTCAAGACCGAGGTCGTGCTGGTCAACACCCACATCGCGACGGGTCCCAACTCCTTCACCCTGCAGTACGGCATCCTCGTCGAGAAGCCCGAGGGCATGGACGACGAGACCGCCAACTTCATCGGCAAGAAGTACGCCGACATGTTCGGCCAGGGCTTCCTCCAGGACGTGCACATCTGGAAGAACAAGGTGCCCGTGCAGAACCCGCTCCTGTGCGAGGAGGACGGGCCGGTCTACCAGTTGCGTCGGTGGTACGAGCAGTACTACGTCGACGTCGCCGACATCACCTCCGACATGGTCGACCGCTTCGAGTTCGAGGTGGACACCACGAAGGCCAACGAGTTCTGGCAGGACGAGGTCGCCCAGAACCTCGAGAAGAAGGCGGCCGAGGACGCCGCGGGCGAGACCGAGGGCAGCGACGACCCGGCCCTGATGTCGGGCACCTGAGATGGCGTCGTTCGTCCCCAGGAGCGCCGAGACGCTCGAGGACCAGCGCCTCTACACCCAGGCCAGGCTGATCCGCGTCGAGTGCCTGGACTGCCTGGCCGCCGTGGGCGTGAAGAAGAACAGCGACCACCACACGTCGGTCCAGTGGACCGCGGAGGCCGCCGAGCAGTGCCCCGACCTCGCGCGACGGAAGGCCGAGAGGCCCGACGGGCGGCTCGCGTTCCATGCCTGCCCCCGGATGACCGCGAGCATCGAGGCCGCTGTGCGGGACGGCCGGCTGACCATCGGAGCAGAGGACGGATACTGAGCCACCGTGACCGACTCCTATGTGCTGGAGGTCGTGGAGGTCGTCGACGAGACGGCAGACGCGCGCTCCATCTCCTTCCGGGTGCCCGAGGGCGCCGAGTCCGCCTTCGAGTACAAGCCGGGCCAGTTCCTGACCCTGGCGGTGCCGAGTGACCGGGACGGCCTCGCCGCCCGCTGCTACTCGCTGTCCTCGAGCCCGCACGACGGCGGCCCGCTGACGGTCACGGTCAAGCGCACCGTCGACGGCTACGCCTCCAACTGGGTCTGTGACCACCTCGAGGTCGGCTCGACCATGCGGGTGCTGCCGCCCAGCGGCATCTTCACCCCGGCCTCGCTCGACGCCGACCTGCTGCTCTTCGCCGGCGGCAGCGGCGTCACCCCGATCATGTCGATCACCCGCACCGCGCTCGCGCACGGCTCCGGCCGGATCGTGGTGTTCTACGCCAACCGCGACGAGCGCTCGGTGATCTTCGCCGACGAGCTGAGCCGACTGGCCGCCGAGCACCCCGACCGGCTGCAGGTCGTGCACTGGCTGGAGTCCGTGCAGGGCCTGCCGACCGGCGAGCAGCTGAAGGCGTTCGCGTCGGCGTACACCACCTGGGACGCCTTCGTCTGCGGCCCGGCGCCGTTCATGAAGATGGTCGTCACCGCGTTGCGCGAGCTGGAGTTCCCCCGCGAGCGTCGCCACCAGGAGAAGTTCGTGTCGCTCGGCGGCAACCCGTTCGGTGACGTGGCAGAGGTGGCGTCGGCCGCCCAGGAGGTCGCGGAGGCCGAGTCGGAGACCGACGCGCCCGTCGAGGTGCCCGACGGCCCGCAGGCGCCGGTGCGCCTCGAGGTGGAGCTCGACGGCGAGACGCACGCGTTCGACGACTGGCAGCCGGGCAGCACGCTGCTCGAGCACCTGGAGTCCAAGGGCGTGAAGGCGCCGTACTCCTGCCGCGAGGGGGAGTGCTCGGCCTGCGCGGTCCGCCTGCTCGAGGGCGAGGTCAAGATGCTGCACAACGACGTGCTCGACGACGAGGACATCGCCGACGGCATCCGGCTGGGCTGCCAGTCGATCCCCGTCACGGACACGGTGCGCGCGACCTACTCCTGACCGGCCGCGCGGGGGGCGGGTGTGGCTACCAGCCGCGCTCGCGCCACTCCGCGAGGTGCGGGCGCTCCTCGCCGAGCACCCCGTCCTTGCCGTGCCCGGGGTAGAAGTGCGTCTCGTCGGGCAGCGTGCCGAAGACCTTCTCCTCCACGTCGTCGATGAGCTGGGCGAAGGCGTCGGCGTCCCCGAACGTCGCGCCGACCCCGCCGGGGAAGAGCGAGTCGCCCGTGAGCAGGTGCGTGCCGCCGTCCGCCGCGCGGTGCAGCAGGGCGATCGAGCCGGGGGTGTGCCCCGCGATCGCGATCACCTCGAGCTCGCAGGCGCCGACCTGCACGCGGTCCCCGTGCTCGAGGCGTACGTCGACGGGCACACCGGTCTGCTCGGTGACCGCGTCCGCGTCCGGCTCGCCGACCAGCACCTGCGCGCCGGTCCGCTCCACGACCTCGGCGAGCGCGCGGTGGTGGTCCCAGTGCTGGTGGGTCGTCACGACCGAGACGAGCCCGCCGTCCCCGACGAGGTCCAGCAGCGTGCCGGCCTCGTCGGCGGCGTCGACCAGCACCTGGTCACCGGTCTGCGCGCAGCGCAGCAGGTAGCTGTTGTTGCTCATCTTCGGGTCGACGGCGACCTTGGTGAGGGTCAGGCACCCCAGGTCGCGGGTCTGCGCGGCATCGCCCGGCGAGACGTCTCCGGTGTAGGTCCCCATCACCATGCTCCGATCTGCGGCAGCTCGCCGCCCTCACTGGTCATCCCGGTCCCGTCCCCGCGGCCGCTGAGCCACCAGGCGGCGTCGGCCGCCGTGCCCCGGACCACGGGTGCGTCGGGAGCGACGCTACCCACCTCCCGTTCCCGGTCGACGTCGGTGAGCACCAGGCGGAACCCGGGGGAGAGGTCGCGCAGACGGCCGGTCATCGCCCCCAGCGCCGCCTCGGCGAAGGCGACGGGCCAGTCGCGGTGCGAGTAGCCGACCAGCAGGTCCGCGTGGTGGATCTCGACCTCCCTCCACCGCATCGCCGGCACCGCCGCCGCGGCGAAGGTGATCCCTCCGGGGACCCGCTCGATCCGCTCGCGCCAGTGCTCCTCGCCCATCGCTGCGACGGCGTCGGCGAACCTGCTGGTGGAGGCCAGCAGCCGGTCGCGGACGGGGTGTACCTCGTCGGCCGAGAGCTCCTCGATGTCGTGGTCGCGCGCCTCGGGGGAGACGTACATCGGCACCGGCTCCCCGGCGCGCACCCCCTCCAGCGCCCCGGCCAGCCCCTCCGCGTTGAGGACCAGGTGGGCCACGAGGTGCGCACGGCTCCAGCCGGGCAGGAGGCTCGGTGCCCGCCAGCCCTCGTCGTCCAAGGAGTCGACGGACCGGACCAACCGTCGGGTGGCGTCGTGCAGGGCGTCGACGACGGCGTCGTCCATGGGGGCGGGGGTGTCACTCACCTCACCATCCTGCACCGGGCGTGCGGGGCATGAACCCCCTCGCCCGGGTGTTCCGAGGACTGTCGGTGCTGCGTGAGATGGTGCCCGACGGGCGTCGACCAGGCGGGCGGCGTACGATGACGAACACGTGTTCGAACGCGCGCGACGCGCTCGACCACCACCGACCCGGACCGCCGGGCACCGATCCCAGGAGACCTCTCTGTGGCCGACCAGCTGATCATCCGCGGCGCGCGCGAGCACAACCTCAAGGACGTCTCGATCGACCTGCCGCGCGACTCGCTCATCGTCTTCACCGGCCTCTCCGGCAGCGGCAAGTCCTCGCTGGCCTTCGACACGATCTTCGCCGAGGGCCAGCGCCGCTACGTCGAGTCGCTCTCGGCGTACGCCCGCCAGTTCCTCGGCCAGATGGACAAGCCCGACGTCGACTTCATCGAGGGCCTGTCCCCGGCGGTCTCCATCGACCAGAAGTCGACCTCGCGCAACCCGCGCTCGACGGTCGGCACCATCACCGAGGTCTACGACTACCTCCGCCTGCTCTACGCCCGTGCCGGCCGGCCACACTGCCCGACGTGCGGCGCCAAGATCGAGCGGCAGACGCCGCAGCAGATCGTCGACCGTGTCCTGACGCTGGAGGAGGGGCGCCGCTTCCAGGTGCTCGCCCCGGTCATCCGCGGCCGCAAGGGCGAGTACGTCGAGCTCTTCAGCCAGCTCCAGACGCAGGGCTTCTCCCGGGTGCGCGTCGACGGCGAGACCCACTCGCTGGACGCCCCGCCGACGCTGGACAAGAAGCTCAAGCACACCATCGAGGTGGTCGTCGACCGGCTCGCGGTCAAGGAGTCCGCCAAGCGCCGGCTCACCGACTCCGTCGAGACCGCGCTGACCCTGTCGGGCGGCCTGGTCGTGCTCGACTTCGTCGACCTCCCCGAGGACGACGAGCACCGCGAGATGCGGTTCAGCGAGAAGATGGCCTGCCCCAACGACCACACCATCGACGTCGACGAGCTCGAGCCCCGCTCGTTCTCCTTCAACTCCCCGTACGGCGCGTGCCCGGCCTGCACCGGTCTGGGCACCCGGATGGAGGTCGACGCCGAGCTGGTCGTCCCCAACCCCTCGGCGACGCTCGGCGAGGGCGCCATCCAGCCGTGGTCGCACGCCCACGTCAGCGACTACTTCCTGCGGCTGCTGGGTGCCCTGGGCGACGAGGTCGGGTTCGACCTCAACACGCCCTGGGAGGAGCTCCCGGCCAAAGCGCAGCGCTCGATCCTCGACGGGCACGGCAGCAAGGTCCACGTCGTCACCCGCAACCGCTACGGCCGTGAGCGCGCCTACTACGCCGACTTCGAGGGCGTGCGCGGCTACGTCGAGCGCCGCCACCGCGAGGCCGAGTCCGACACCAGCCGCGAGCGCTTCGAGTCGTTCATGCGCGAGGTGCCCTGCCCGACCTGCAAGGGCTCGCGCCTGAAGTCGGTCTCGCAGTCGGTCACCCTGCAGTCCGGCTCGGGCGAGCAGCGCGGCATCGCCGAGGTCTGCGCCCTGCCGATCAACGAGTCCGCCGCGTTCCTCGCCGACCTCGAGATGACCGAGCGTGAGCGGCAGATCGGCGAGCGGGTGCTCAAGGAGATCCACGAGCGGCTGCAGTTCCTGCTCGACGTGGGGCTCGACTACCTCTCCCTCGACCGGGCCTCCGGCTCGCTGTCCGGCGGCGAGGCGCAGCGCATCCGGCTGGCCACCCAGATCGGTGCCGGCCTGGTCGGTGTCCTCTACGTCCTCGACGAGCCCTCGATCGGCCTGCACCAGCGCGACAACCACCGGCTCATCGAGACCCTCGTCCGGCTCAAGGACCTCGGCAACACCCTCATCGTGGTCGAGCACGACGAGGACACGATCAAGGTGGCCGACTGGGTCGTCGACATCGGCCCAGGTGCCGGCGAGCACGGCGGCCAGGTCGTCCACAGCGGCACCGTCGACGACCTGCTGGCCCACCCCGACTCCCTGACCGGTCAGTACCTCTCGGGCCGGCGCGAGATCCCGGTCCCCGCCAAGCGCCGTCCGCGCACCGAGGGCCGCGAGCTCGCCGTCCTCGGGGCCCGTGAGCACAACCTGCGCGACGTCGACGTGACCTTCCCGCTCGGGCTGTTCGTGGCCGTGACCGGTGTCTCCGGCTCCGGCAAGTCGACCCTGGTCAACGACATCCTCTACACCTCGCTGGCCAAGCAGCTCTACAACGCGCGCACCCTGCCCGGGCGGCACAAGGCCATCACCGGCCTCGAGCACGTCGACAAGGTGATCCACGTCGACCAGTCACCGATCGGGCGCACCCCGCGGTCCAACCCGGCGACGTACACCGGTGTCTTCGACCACGTGCGCAAGCTGTTCGCGGCCACCCCCGAGGCGAAGATGCGCGGCTACCTCCAGGGCCGCTTCTCCTTCAACGTCAAGGGCGGGCGCTGCGAGGCCTGCGCCGGCGACGGCACGATCAAGATCGAGATGAACTTCCTGCCGGACGTCTACGTCCCGTGCGAGGTCTGCCACGGCGCCCGTTACAACCGCGAGACGCTCGAGGTCCACTACAAGGGCAAGACCATCGCCGAGGTCCTCGACATGCCCATCGAGGAGGCGGTGGACTTCTTCGCCGCGGTGCCGGCGATCTCGCGGCACCTCAAGACCCTGGTCGAGGTCGGCCTGGGCTACGTCCGCCTCGGTCAGCCGGCGACCACGCTCTCCGGAGGAGAGGCGCAGCGCGTCAAGCTGTCGGCCGAGCTGCAGAAGCGCTCGACCGGCCGCACCGTCTACGTCCTCGACGAGCCGACCACGGGCCTGCACTTCGAGGACATCCGCAAGCTGCTGCTCGTGCTCGGCCGACTGGTCGACGCGGGCAACACGGTGCTGGTCATCGAGCACAACCTCGACGTCATCAAGACCGCCGACTGGCTGGTCGACATGGGTCCCGAGGGCGGCTCGCGCGGCGGCACCGTCGTCGCCGAGGGCACCCCCGAGGCGGTCGCGGCCAACCCCGACAGCCACACCGGCCGCTTCCTCGCACCGCTGCTGGAGGGCAAGGAGGCCGAGCAGCCCGACGGGCTGCTGGCCGCCTCGGCCGCGCCGGCCCAGGTCCGCGCCACCCGTCGGCAGGCGGCGCAGCGCACCGCCAACGAGCGGGCGGCCGCCAAGCGGACCGCGACGAAGAAGACCGCCACGAAGAAGACGGCTGACACGAAGAAGGCGGCGGCCAAGAAGACGGTGAAGAAGGGCTGAGAGGAGTCGGTGTCCCGCGACGGGTCGGGTGCGCCTGGCTAGGCTCGGCGCACCGACCCTCGAGAGGACCCCGATGAGCCAGCCCACGGAGCCCCGCACCACTCGTCCGACCGACCAGCGCCCTACGCTCTCGCGCCGTCACGCCCTCGGCGGCGTCGCCGGTGTCGGGCTCGGGCTGCCGCTCCTCGCGGCCTGCGGCGGCGACGACTCCAGCGCCACCGACCCGGCCGGCGGCTCCGGTGCCTCCAGCGGTGGCTCGCCGTCGACGGCCGGTTCGGAGGGGGCCGAGGGCTCGGGCGGCTCGGGCGGCTCGTCCGCGTTCGCGTCGACCTCCGACGTGCCCGTCGGCAGTGGTGCGGTCTTCCCCGACGAGGGCCTCGTCGTGACCCAGCCGACCGAGGGCGAGTTCCTGGGGTTCTCGATCACCTGCACCCACCAGGGCTGCCCCGTCGACTCCGTCAGCGACGCCGGCATCAGCTGCCCCTGCCACGGCTCGATCTTCGACCTCTCCTCCGGCGCCCCGACCGCGGGTCCGGCGACCTCGGCCCTCGGCTCGGTCTCCCTGACCGTCGACGGCGACGAGATCTCCCGCGCCTGACCCCCGCCCTCCTCCCGCCGAGCCGGCGCGTCCTTCCGGAAGGTCGCGCCGGCTCGACGCGTCGCGGGGTGTCCACGGCCCCACGACGCGGGGAGTGTCCCCGGTCCCTCGTAGGCTGATCGCGTGCCCGCCCGACCGACTCCCCGCACGTCCCGCGGACCGCTGTCCTACCGTCCCGAGCCGGGGTCGATCCCGACCCAGCCGGGCGTCTACCGGTTCCGGGACGCCCAGCGCCGGGTGATCTACGTCGGCAAGGCCAAGAACCTCCGGGCCCGGCTCTCGTCGTACTTCCAGGACATCGCCAACCTGCACCAGCGCACCGCCACCATGGTCACCACCGCGGCGTCGGTGGAGTGGACCGTCGTGGCCACCGAGGTCGAGGCGCTGCAGCTGGAGTACTCCTGGATCAAGGAGTACGACCCGCGCTTCAACGTGAAGTACCGCGACGACAAGTCCTACCCCTGGCTGGCGGTGACGCTCGGCGAGGAGTTCCCGCGGGTCATGGTCGGGCGCGGCGCCAAGCGCAAGGGCACCCGCTACTTCGGCCCCTACTCCCACGCGTGGGCGATCCGGGAGACCGTCGACATCCTGCTGAGGGTCTTCCCGATGCGCTCCTGCAGCAACGGGGTGTTCAAGCGCTCCGCGCAGGTGGGGCGCCCGTGCCTGCTGGGCTACATCGACAAGTGCTCGGCCCCCTGTGTCGGCGAGGTCTCCGCCGAGGAGCACCGCGCCATCGTCGAGGACTTCTGCGACTTCATGGGCGGCCAGACCAAACCGTTCATCCGCCGCATCGAGAAGGAGATGTACGCCGCCAGCGAGGCGCTCGACTTCGAGAAGGCCGCCCGGCTGCGCGACGACCTCGGCGCCGTGCAGCGCGCCCTGGAGAAGCAGGCGGTCGTGCTGGGAGACGGCGCGGACGCCGACGTGGTCGCGCTGGCCGAGGACCCGCTCGAGGTGGCCGTCCAGGTCTTCTACGTCCGCGGCGGCCGCATCCGCGGACAGCGCGGGTGGGTGGCGGACCGGATGGACGAGGGCGAGACCCCCGACCTGGTCGAGCACTTCCTGCTCCAGCTCTACGCCGGTGACGCCGACTCGATCCCGCGGGAGGTGCTCGTGCCCGCCCTGCCGCCGGACGCGGAGACCCTCGAGGAGCTGCTGAGCGACCTGCGGGGCAGCCGGGTCCGCATCCGGGTGCCGCAGCGAGGCGACAAGCGGGCGCTGGCCGAGACGGTGGCGAAGAACGCCCAGCAGTCGCTGGCCCTGCACAAGACCAAGCGGGCCAGTGACCTCACCACCCGCAACCGCGCGCTGGAGGAGATCCAGCAGGCCCTCGAGCTCGACGACGTCCCGCTGCGCATCGAGTGCTACGACGTCTCCAACCTCCAGGGCACCGAGGTGGTCGCCTCGATGGTGGTGTTCGAGGACGGTCTGCCACGCAAGGGGGAGTACCGCAAGTTCGTCATCAAGGGTGTCGACGGGCAGAACGACGTCGCGTCGATGCACGAGGTGATCACCCGGCGCTTCCGGCGGCTGCTCGACGAGCAGGCCCGCTCGGAGCTCAAGCCCGGCACCGAGGAGTCCGGGCCGATGCTGGTCGACCCCGACACCGGCCGCCCCCGCAAGTTCGCCTACGCCCCGGGCCTGGTCGTCGTGGACGGCGGCCCGCCCCAGGTGGCCGCCGCCCAGCGGGCGCTGGACGAGCTCGGCATCGACGACGTCCCGGTCTGCGGCCTGGCGAAGCGGCTCGAGGAGGTCTGGCTGCCCGACGAGGAGGACCCGGTCATCCTCGCCCGCAGCAGCGAGGGCCTCTACCTCCTGCAGCGCATCCGCGACGAGGCCCACCGCTTCGCGATCGCCCACCACCGCAACCGTCGGTCCAAGTCGATGGTCGAGTCGGTGCTCGACGACGTGCCCGGTCTGGGAGAGGTGCGTCGTCGGACGCTGCTCAAGCACTTCGGCTCGTTGAAGAGGCTCCGGGAGGCCGACGCCGAGCAGATCGCCCAGGTGCCGGGCATCGGGGTCCGCACCGCCGAGTCGATCAAGGCGGCCGTGTCCGGCGGCGCGGGTGAGGGCGCCGAGGTCGGTGCCGGGCCTACGGTGGTCTCCGTCAACACCGCGACCGGCGAGATCGAGGAGGAGTGACGCGCCGATGAGCACGCCCCAGCCCGGACCCCTGGTGGTCGTCACCGGCATGACCGGTGCCGGACGCAGCACCGCGGCCAAGGAGCTGGAGGACCTCGGCTACTTCGTCGTCGACAACCTGCCGCCGGCGCTCCTGCCGGACGTCGTGCGCCTCGTCGACGAGTCCCGCGGCCCGCAGCAGCCGATCGCCGTGGTGGTGGACGTGCGGTCCGGCTCCTTCTTCGACGACCTGCAGGAGCAGCTGGCGCACGGCGCGACCGGTCGCCACGCCACGCTGGTCTTCCTCGAGGCGAGCGACGACCTGCTCGTACGCCGCCAGGAGGCCGCTCGACGCCCGCACCCGTTGCAGGGGACCGGTCGGCTGCTGGACGGGCTGGTCCGCGAGCGCAGCGTGCTGGCCGACCTGCGCGGCGAGGCGGACCTGCTCATCGACACGACCTCGCTCAACGTCCACCAGCTGACCGCTCGCATCCGCGAGGCGTTCGGCACCGAGGAGACCACCCGTCTGCACATCCGCGTGGTGTCCTTCGGCTTCAAGTACGGCATCCCCGTCGACGCTGACTACCTCGCCGACATGCGCTTCCTGCCCAACCCGCACTGGATCCCAGAGCTGAGGGCGCACACGGGCCGCGACGGTGACGTGTCGTCGTACGTGCTCTCCCAGCCCGGCGCCGCGGAGTTCCTCGACGCCTACGTGCCGGTGCTCACCGGGGTGGCGGAGGGCTACCTGCGGGAGGGCAAGCGCTTCATGCGCGTCGCGATCGGCTGCACCGGCGGCAAGCACCGCAGCGTCGCGATGACCGAGGAGATCACCCGCCGTCTGCAGGACCTCGGGCACCAGGCGACCGCCACGCACCGGGACCTCGGCCGTGAATGACATCTGGTCCCACGACCCGCTCCCGACCGACCCCTCCGTCCCGTCCGGCGGCCTCGACCGAGCCCAGGCCGTGGTGGCGCTCGGTGGCGGGCACGGCCTGCACGCCTCGCTGCGCGCGCTGCGCCACCTCGTCGACGACGTGGTGGTGGACGACCTGACCGCAGTGGTCACCGTGGCCGACAACGGCGGCTCGTCGGGCCGGTTGCGTGGCGAGTTCGGTGTCCTGCCGCCCGGTGACCTGCGGATGGCGCTCGCCGCGCTGTGCGGCGAGGACGAGTGGGGCCGCACCTGGGAGGGTGTCCTCCAGCACCGCTTCGCCGGCGAGGGCGAGATGAACGGCCACGTCGTCGGCAACCTGCTGATCGTGGCGTTGTGGGAGCAGCTCGGCGACCACGTCGGCGCCCTCGACATCGTGGGGCGGCTCCTGGGGGCCAAAGGTCGCGTGCTCCCGATGGCGCTGTGCCCGATGGACATCCACGCCGAGGTCCGCGGGCTCCACCCCGAGGACCCCGAGGCGCTCGAGGTCGTGCGCGGGCAGGTCGAGGTGGCGACGACCGAGGGCGTCATCGCCAGCGTGGCGCTCGACCCGCCCGCCCCGCCCACCAGCCCCGAGGCGCTGGACGCGGTCGCGGGAGCCGACTGGATCTTCCTCGGCCCTGGGTCGTGGTTCAGCTCGGTCATCCCGCACCTGCTCGTCCCCGACCTGCGCGACGCGCTGACCTCGACCGACGCCAAGGTCGTGGTCGTGCTCAACCTGGCCGAGCAGCCGGGGGAGACCGGGGGCTTCAGCCCGGCCGACCACCTCTCGGTCCTGCTCGAGCACGCACCCGACCTCAGGCTGCACAGCGTCCTCGCCGACGCAGGCACCCTGCGACGTGCTGGGGCCGAGGCGGCGTGGCACCTGGAGGAGGTCACCTCCGCGGTCGGCGCGCGCCTGGTGCTGGCCGACGTGGCCGCTGCCGACGGTTCTCCCCGCCACGACCCGCGGCTGCTGGCCGACGCCTACGAGAAGGTCATGGCCGGGGCCTGAGGGTCGTTGACTCACGTGCGAGGATCGGCCCCATGGCGATGACGGCACAGGTCAAGGCGGAGCTGTCGAGCACCCAGATCACGAAGACCTGCTGTCGCAAGGCCGAGGTCGCCTCGATGCTCCGGTTCGCCGGGGGGCTCCACATCGTCAGCGGTCGCATCGTGGTCGAGGCCGAGCTCGACACGGGTGCCGCGGCGCGTCGCCTGCGCAAGGACGTCGCGGAGGTCTACGGCGCCCATTCCGACGTCGTGATGGTGCAGGGCAACGGCCTGCGCAAGGGCAGTCGCTACATCGTCCGCGTCGTGCGTGACGGCGAGGCGCTGGCCCGCCAGACCGGGCTGCTCGACCAGCGCGGCCGCCCGGTCCGGGGCCTGCCGCCCGCGGTCGTCTCCGGCGGCGCCTGCGACGCCGTCGCGGCCTGGCGGGGCGCGTTCCTGGCGCACGGGTCGTTGACCGAGCCCGGTCGCTCCTCCTCGCTCGAGGTCACCTGCCCCGGTTCCGAGGCCGCGCTCGCGCTCGTCGGCGTCGCCCGCCGGCTCGGCATCTCCGCGAAGGCCCGCGAGGTCCGTGGCGTCGATCGCGTGGTGATCCGCGACGGCGACGCCATCGGCCAGCTGCTCACCCGCCTCGGCGCCCACGAGTCGCTCATGGCCTGGGAGGAGCGGCGGATGCGCCGCGAGGTGCGGGCCACCGCCAACCGGCTGGCCAACTTCGACGACGCCAATCTGCGACGCTCCGCGCGCGCCGCCGTCGCCGCCGGTGCCCGCGTCGAGCGGGCCCTGGAGATCCTCGGTGACGAGGTGCCCGACCACCTCAAGCTCGCGGGCAGCCTGCGGGTCGAGCACAAGCAGGCCTCGCTCGAGGAGCTCGGCCAGCTGCACGAGCCGGTCCTGACCAAGGACGCGATCGCCGGTCGCATCCGGCGCCTGCTCGCCATGGCGGACAAGCGTGCCGAGGAGCTCGGCATCCCCGACACCGAGTCGTCGCTGACCCCGGAGATGCTCGCCGAGGACGCCTGACCGGCCTCCCCGGGCCTCGGGCCCCGAGCCCGACCCCGGTGCACGTCGACGGACGACCCGACGGACGACCCCGTCGTACGACGCCGGGCGGCGGTGCCCGTCCGTGCCCGACGACCCCCGGAGACCCGCCGGCGCGCTCGCGGTAGGGTCGCCGGAGGAGCCGGTCCACCGCGGCCGGACGCCCTCACACGACCCCGATCGACCATGTCGGACGACCCAGGAGCAGCAGTGACCGTGCGCGTAGGTATCAACGGATTCGGCCGGATCGGCCGCAACTTCTTCCGGGCCGTGGCGGCCTCGGGCGCTGACGTGGAGATCGTCGGCATCAACGACCTCACCGACAACTCGGTGCTGGCCCACCTGCTGAAGTACGACTCGATCCTGGGTGTCCTGGGCGAGGACGTCGAGGCGACCAGCGACTCGATCATCGTCGGCGGCCGCGAGATCAAGGTCTCCTCCGAGCGCGAGCCCGGCAACCTGGGCTGGGGCGACCTCGGCGTGGACGTCGTCGTCGAGTCCACCGGCTTCTTCACCGACGCCACCAAGGCCAAGGCCCACGTCGACGCCGGCGCCAAGAAGGTCATCATCTCCGCGCCCGCCTCCAACGAGGACATCACCATCGTGATGGGCGTCAACCACGAGCTCTACGACCCCGCCGCGCACACGGTCATCTCGAACGCCTCGTGCACCACCAACTGCCTGGCCCCCATGGCCAAGGCGCTGCACGACGCGGTCGGCATCAACAAGGGCCTGATGACCACCATCCACGCCTACACCGCCGACCAGAACCTCCACGACAACATCCACAAGGACATGCGTCGTGCCCGCGCCGCCGCGCTCAACATCGTGCCGACCTCGACGGGTGCGGCCAAGGCCATCGGCCTCGTCCTGCCCGAGCTGAAGGGCAAGCTCGACGGCTACGCGCTGCGCGTGCCCACCCCGACCGGCTCGATGACCGACCTGTCCTTCGAGGCCAGCCGCGAGACGTCGGTCGAGGAGATCAACGCCGCGGTCGAGGCAGCCGCCGACGGCAAGATCCTGAAGTACTCCACCGCGCCGATCGTCTCCTCCGACATCGTCACCGACCCGGCGTCGTGCATCTTCGACGCGCCGCTGACCAAGGTCATCGGCAACCAGGTCAAGGTCGCCGGCTGGTACGACAACGAGTGGGGCTACTCCAACCGCCTCGTCGACCTCATCGGCTTCGTGGGCGAGTCCCTCTGAGCATGACTGGTGCGATGACGGGTCTCGACCAGCTCCTCGAGCAGGGCGTCACCGGCAAGCGGGTCCTGGTCCGCTCCGACCTCAACGTCCCGCTCGACGGAGCCGTCATCACCGACGACGGGCGCATCCGCGCGAGCGTGCCGACGATCCGTCGGCTCGCGGACGCGGGCGCCCGCGTGGTGGTGACCGCGCACCTCGGCCGCCCCAAGGGCGCCCCCGAGGAGCGCTACTCCCTGGCTCCCGTGGCGGCTCGCCTCGGTGAGCTCCTCGGTGCCGACGTCGCGTTCGCCCGCGACACGGTGGGGGAGTCGGCGCACGAGACCGTCGCCCAGCTCGAGGACGGGCAGGTCGCCCTGCTGGAGAACGTCCGCTTCAACGCGGGCGAGACCAGCAAGGACGACGGCGAGCGCGCCGGGTTCGCCCGGCAGCTCGCCGACCTCGCCGACGTCTTCGTCTCCGACGGCTTCGGGGTCGTGCACCGCAAGCAGGCCAGCGTCTACGACGTCGCGCAGATCCTGCCCAGCGCCATGGGCACGCTGGTCTCGACCGAGATCGACGTGCTGCGTCGCCTCACCGAGGAGCCGCAGCGTCCGTACGTCGTCGTGCTCGGTGGCTCCAAGGTCTCCGACAAGCTCGGCGTGATCGACAACCTGCTGGGCAAGGCCGACAAGCTGCTCATCGGCGGGGGCATGGTCTTCACCTTCCTCAAGGCCCAGGGCCACGAGGTCGGCAAGAGCCTCCTCGAGGAGGACCAGCTCGAGACCTGCCGCACCTACCTCGCGCGGGCCGAGGAGCTCGGGGTGCAGATCCTGCTGCCCGGCGACATCGTCGTCGACAGCGAGTTCCCCGCGGGTGACCGCACCCCGGAGCCGCGGGTCGTGCCCGCGTCCGAGATCCCGGCCGACTGCCTCGGCCTCGACATCGGTCCCGCGGCCGGTGCCGACTTCGCGGCTGCGCTCTCGGACGCCCGGACGGTCTTCTGGAACGGTCCGATGGGCGTGTTCGAGGTGCCGCAGTTCGCCGACGGCACCCGAGCGGTCGCCGACGCGCTGACCCGCACCGACGGCCTGTCGGTCGTCGGCGGCGGTGACTCCGCCGCCGCCGTGCGCACGCTCGGCTTCGACGAGGCCGCCTTCGGCCACATCTCCACCGGTGGCGGAGCCAGCCTGGAGTACCTCGAGGGCAAGGCCCTCCCCGGCATCGACGTCCTGGAGGGCTGACCCATGGCCGCACGCACCCCGCTCATGGCGGGCAACTGGAAGATGAACCTCAACCACCAGGAAGCGGTGGTGCTGGTCCAGAAGCTCGCGTGGACCCTGTCGGACAAGAAGCACGACCCGGCGCGCTCCGAGGTCGTCGTGGTGCCGCCGTTCACCGACCTGCGCTCGGTGCAGACCCTGGTGGACGGCGACCGGCTGCCGATCAAGTACGCCGCGCAGGACTGCTCCGCGCACGACTCCGGCGCCTACACCGGCGAGATCTCCACCTCGATGCTCACCAAGCTCGGCTGCTCCTACGTGGTGCTCGGCCACTCCGAGCGCCGGGAGTACCACCAGGAGTCCGACGAGCTGGTCAGCGCCAAGGCGCACAAGGCCGTCGAGGCCGGGCTGGTGCCGATCGTGTGCGTGGGCGAGGGCCTCGAGGTCCGCCAGGCCGGCGAGCATGTCTCCTACACCCTGGCGCAGGTCGAGGGCTCGCTCGCGGGCTTCTCGGCCGAGCAGGTGGCGGCGCTGGTCGTGGCCTACGAGCCCGTCTGGGCCATCGGTACCGGCGAGGTTGCCACGCCCGAGGACGCCCAGGAGGTGTGCGGCGCCATCCGCGCGCGGATCCGGGAGCTGCACGCGGACGCGGCAGCCGACGGCGTACGCGTGCTGTACGGCGGGTCGGTCAAGGCCGCCAACGTCGGCGCGATCATGGCGCAGGCCGACGTCGACGGGTGCCTCGTCGGTGGGGCGAGCCTGCAGGCCGACGAGTTCGGTGCGATCTGCCGCTTCTACGACATGCCCGTCCTCTGACGCGGCCCGCCGCCTCGACCGTCACGACGATCACGTAGGATCTGCGACCGTGGAACTGCTCTTCACCATCATCCTGATGATCACCAGCCTGCTGATGATCGTGCTGGTGCTCCTGCACAAGGGCCGCGGTGGCGGTCTCTCCGACATGTTCGGCGGCGGTGTCTCCAGCTCGCTCGGCGGTTCGTCGGTGGCGGAGCGCAACCTCGACCGACTGACCGTGGGCATCGGTGGCATCTGGTTCGCCACCGTCATCGCCCTGGGGCTCCTGCTCGCCTACTGACCTTGACCTCTCGGGCCTGACGAAGGAGAACGGACCATGGCTGGTGGAGGAAACGCGATCCGGGGCAGCCGGGTCGGCGCAGGACCGATGGGCGAGGCCGAGCGCGGTGAGGCGGCACCCCGTCAGACCGTGACGTACTTCTGCTCTCACGAGCACCGTGTCGTCGTGGCGTTCGCCGCCGAGGCACAGGCCCCCGAGTCGTGGGACTGCCCCAAGTGCGGCCTCCCGGCCAGCCTCGACAGCGACAACCCGCCGCCGGCGCCGAAGATCGAGCCCTACAAGACGCACCTCGCCTACGTGAAGGAGCGTCGCTCGGACAAGGAGGCGGCCGACATCCTCGACGAGGCCCTCAAGCTCCTCCGCTCCCGCCGCAAGTCCGGCGACCTGATTTTCTGACGCGAGCGGTCCACCAGGACGCCCGCTGACCGGAGGGTGTGTCGTGAGAAGGGTTCACGACACACCCTCCGGTCGTATGCCCTCGGCGGGTCAGAGGCGGGAGGCGGCGTCGCGGTCGAGGAACCAGACGGTCTCCTCGCGGCCGGAGACGCCGGAGGCGGGGGTCTCCTCGATGGTGGTGCCGGCAGGGGAGAGTGCCCGGGCGACGGCCTCGGACTTGGCGTCGCCGCTGACCAGCAGCCACGTCGCACGCGAGCGCGCGAGGGTCGGGTAGGTCAGGCTGACGCGCTCGGGCGGCGGCTTCGGGGAGTCGGTGACAGGGACGGTGGGGCGGTCGGTCACGGCGAGCTCGGGACGCCCGGGGAAGAGCGAGGCGATGTGGCTGTCCGGGCCCACGCCCAGCATCAGCACGTCGAACTCGTCCGGCCCATGAGCGGCCAGCTCGTCGGCGTACGCCGCTGCGGCCGCCTCGACGTCAGGCGCCTCGCCGGTGGCCGCGACCTCGTGCACGCGGTGCTCGGCGACGCCGACGGCGTCCAGGAAGGCCTCTCGCGCCTGCACGGCGTTGCGGTCGGACGAGTCGCGCGCGACGAAGCGCTCGTCGCCCCACCACAGCTCGACAGAGCCCCAGTCGACCCCGGAGGCGGGGGTGAGCCGGGCCACCTCGCGGTGGATGGCGTCGGCGATCGAGCCGCCGGTCAGCACCACGTGCGGGATCCGCCCCGCGGCCTGGGCGTCGGCGAGGACCCGGAGCAGCTCACCGGCGACCGAGGTCGCCAGCTCGCCGGCGTCCGCGTGCACCTCGACCCGCGGAGACCCGTTCACGAGCGGTGCTCCCGGTAGTAGGCGACCAGGGACCGGGTCGAGGGGTCCTGCTCCTCGAGCGCGTCGGCGTCACCGGCCAGGACCGGGCCCAGCTCGGTGGCGAGCTGCTTGCCGAGCTCGACGCCCCACTGGTCGAAGCTGTCGATGCCCCACACGACGCCCTGGGTGAACGTGATGTGCTCGTAGAGCGCGACCAGCTGGCCCAGCACCGACGGCGTGAGCCGAGGCGCCATGATCGAGGTCGAGGGGCGGTTGCCGCCGAAGACCCGGGCCGGGACGATCTCCTCGGCCGTCCCCTCGGCGCGCACCTCCTCGGCGGTCTTGCCGAAGGCCAGCGCCTTGCTCTGTGCCAGGAAGTTGGCGAGGAAGAGCTCGTGGACGTCCTGGTCGCCGTCGCTGAGCGGGTACGACGGCTCCGCGAACGCGATGAAGTCGCACGGGACGACCTGGGTGCCCTGGTGCAGCAGCTGGTAGAAGGCGTGCTGCCCGTTGGTGCCGGGCTCGCCCCAGAACACCTCACCGGTGCCCGCGGTGACCGGGGCACCGTCCCACCGCACGCTCTTGCCGTTGGACTCCATGGTCAGCTGCTGGAGGTAGGCCGGGAAGCGGTGCAGCAGCTGGGCGTAGGGGAGCACCGCGTGGGTGCGGGCGCCGAGGAAGTCGGAGTACCAGACGTTCAGCAGGCCCATCAGGGCCGGGACGTTGGACTCCAGGGGAGCGGTGCGGAAGTGCTCGTCGACGGCGTGCATGCCCGCCAGCAGCTCGGCGAAGGCCTCCGGGCCGATCGCGAGCACCAGCGAGGTGCCGATCGCGGAGTCCATGGAGTAGCGCCCACCGACCCAGTCCCAGAACCCGAAGGCGTTGTCGGGGTCGATGCCGAAGTCGGCGACCTTGTCCAGCGCGGTCGAGACGGCGACGAAGTGCCGCGCCACGGCCTCCTCGCGCGTGGACTCCGGGAGCCCCTCGAGCAGCCAGCTGCGGCACAACCGGGCGTTGGTCAGGGTCTCCAGGGTCCCGAATGTCTTCGACGAGACCACGAAGAGCGTGGTCTCCGGGTCGAGCCCCCGCAGCGTCAGCGCCGCGTCGGTGGGGTCGATGTTGGACAGGAACCGGCAGGCCGGACCGTCGACGAAGGGCTGGAGCGCCTCGTAGGCCATCACCGGGCCCAGGTCGGAGCCGCCGATGCCGATGTTGACCACGGTCTCGATCCGCCTGCCCGTGACGCCGGTCCACTCGCCCGAGCGGACCTTCTCGGCGAACGCGTAGACCCGGTCGAGCACCTCGTGCACGTCGGCGACGACGTCCTGGCCGTCGACCTCCAGCGAGGCCCCGCGGGGCAGGCGCAGCGCCGTGTGCAGCACCGCACGGTCCTCGGTCACGTTGATGTGCTCACCGCGCATCATCGCGTCGCGGCGGTCCTCCAGCCCGACCGCGCGGGCGAGGTCGACCAGGGCACCCAGGACGGCGTCGTCGACCAGGTTCTTCGACAGGTCGACGTGCAGGTCGGCCATCCGGTGCGTGAGCCGCTCCGCGCGCCCCGGATCATCGGCGAACCAGCGCCGGAGGTCGGGCTCCAGCCCGCCGGCCAGCGCCGTGAGGCGCGGCCAGGCCGCGGTGGACGTGGGGTCGACCGGTGCCTGGCCCATGCTCACGCCCTCGCCTTCTCCATCTGGCCGCGCACGGTCTCGACCAGCTCGTCCCACGACGCCTCGAACTTCGAGACGCCCTCGGACTCCAGGACCGCGAGGACGTCGGCCCAGTCGACGCCGACCTCCACGACCGCGTCCAGCACCTCCTGTGCCTCCCGCGCGCGGCCGCTGACCTGGTCCCCATGGAGCTCCCCGTGGTCGGCCATCGCCTCGAGGGTCTTCTCCGGCATGGTGTTGACCGTGTCGGCCACGACGAGGTCGGTGACGTAGAGGGTGTCGGGGTAGTCGGGGTTCTTGACCCCGGTCGAGGCCCACAGCGGACGCTGCGGGCGAGCACCCGCCGCAGCGAGCTGCTGCCAGCGCTCGGAGGCGAGCACGCCCTCGAACGCGCCATAGGCGACGCGCGCGTTGGCGACCGCCGCCCGACCCCGCAGGGCCAGCGCCTCGTCGGTGCCGATCTTCTCGAGCCGGCTGTCGACCTCGCTGTCCACGCGCGAGACGAAGAACGAGGCGACCGAACGGATCGTGGAGAGGTCGTGGCCGGCGGCCTTGGCCTTTTCCAGGCCCTCGAGGTAGGCGTCCATGACGGCCTGGTAGCGCTCGACGCTGAAGATCAGCGTGACGTTGACGCTGATCCCCTCGGCGATGACCGCGGTGATGGCCGGCAGGCCGGCAGCGGTGGCCGGGATCTTGATCAGGACGTTGGACCGGTCCACGGCCGCCCACAGCGCCTTGGCCGACGCGATCGTCGCCTCGGTGTCGTGGGCCAGGTCGGGCTCCACCTCGATGGAGACGCGGCCGTCGTCTGCGGTCCGCTCCGCGACGGGGGCCAGGACGTCGCAGGCGTTGCGGACGTCCTCGGTGGTCAGCTCGAAGATCACCTCGTCGACGTCCTTGCCCGCGGCGACGAGCTCTCGGACCTGCTCGTCGTAGCGCTCGCCGTCCGCGATGGCGCCGGCGAAGATCGTGGGGTTGGTGGTGACCCCGACGACCGACTTCTGCTCGACGAGCTCGGCGAGGTTGCCGGTCTCGATGCGCTCGCGGGACAGGTCGTCCAGCCAGATCGACACCCCGGCGTCGGCCAGGGCCTTCAGTCGCTCACTCATGCGTGCTCCTCGGTGTCGAGTCGTGCGTGGTGGTGGAAGGGGGTGCGGCGCTCAGCCGGCGGCGGAGATGCTGTCACGCGCGGCGTCGGCGACGGCCCGCGCGGTGAAGCCGTACTCGGCGAAGAGCCGGGCGTAGTCGGCCGAGGCACCGTAGTGGTCGATCGAGACGGTCCGACCCGCGTCGCCGACGTACTCGCGCCAGCCCATCTTCACGCCGGCCTCGACCGACACACGGGCCTTGACCTGCGGCGGCAGCACGGTGTCGCGGTAGGACTGGTCCTGCTCCTCGAACCACTCCAGGCAGGGCAGCGAGACCACGCGGGCGGCGATGCCGTCCTCGGCGAGCATGCCCCGGGCCTCGACGGCCAGCTGCACCTCGGACCCGGTGGCCATGAGGACCACGTCGGGCTCACCGTCGGTGTCGAGCAGGACGTAGCCGCCGCGGGCGACGCCCTCGACCGAGCCCCAGACCTCGCCGTCGTGCTCCCCGCGCGGGAAGACCGGGACGTTCTGACGGGTCAGGGCCAGCGCGGCCGGCCCCTCGGTACGCCGGAGCACCTCGGCCCACGCCGCCGAGACCTCGTTGGCGTCGGCCGGCCGCACGACGTCCAGCCCGGGCATCGCGCGCAGGGCGGCCAGGTGCTCGATCGGCTGGTGCGTCGGGCCGTCCTCGCCCAGACCGATGGAGTCGTGGGTCCACACGTAGGTGACCGGCAGCCGGCTCAGCGCCGCCACGCGCACCGCACCGCGCATGTAGTCGGAGAAGGTGAGGAAGGTGCCGCCGAAGACGCGGGTCAGGCGGTCGGCCGCGATGCCGTTCATGATCGCGCCCATGCCGTGCTCGCGGATGCCGAAGTGGAGCACGCGGCCCTGGTAGGGGTCGGCCTCGTAGCCCTCGGCGTCGCTGTCGGCGGGCAGGAAGGACGGGGCGTCCTTGATGGTGGTGTTGTTGGAGCCGGCGAGGTCGGCCGAGCCGCCCCACAGCTCGGGCATCAGGCCGGCGACGGCGTTGATGACCTTGCCGGACGCCGCACGCGTGGCGACGCCCTTGGCGTCGGGCTCGAAGGTGGGCAGTGCCGCCTCGAAGCCCTCGGGCAGGTCGCGGCGCTTGAGCCGGTGCAGGAGCTCGGCGCGGTCGGGGTGGGCCTCGGCCCAGGCGGCGTAGCGCTCGTCCCACTCCTTGCCCCACGCCGCACCGCGCTCGCGCAGGCTCCGGGTGTGGGCGAGGACCTCGTCGGAGACCTGGAAGTGCTGCTCGGGGTCGAAGCCGAGCACCTCCTTGGTCGCAGCGACCTCCTCCGCACCGAGGGCGCTGCCGTGGGCGGCCTCGGTGCCCTGGGCGTTGGGGGCCGGCCAGGCGATGATGGTGTCGAGCACGATCATCGAGGGCTTGTCGGTGACCTCGGAGGCGGCGCGCACGGCGTCGTAGAGGGCGTGCACGTCCTCCTTGTAGGTCTCCCCGCCCTGGGTCCAGTCGACGGTCTGCACGTGCCAGCCGTAGGACTCGTAGCGCTGGGCGACGTCCTCGGTGAACGCGACGTCGGTGTCACCCTCGATGGAGATCCGGTTGCGGTCGTAGATGACCGTGAGGTTGCCCAGCTTCTGCGTGCCGGCGATCGAGGAGGCCTCGCTGCTCACGCCCTCCTGCAGGTCGCCGTCGGAGCACAGGACGTAGACGTCGTGGTCGAAGAGGCCCTCGCCGGGAGCTGCCTCCGGGTCGAGCATGCCGTGCACCCGACGACCGGACATCGCCATGCCCACGGCGTTGGAGACGCCCTGGCCCAGCGGCCCGGTCGTGACCTCGACACCGGCGGTGTGACCGAGCTCGGGGTGGCCGGGGGTCTTGGAGCCCCACGTGCGCAGCGCCTGGAGGTCGCTGAGCTCGAGGCCGAAGCCGCCGAGGAAGAGCTGGGTGTAGAGGGTGATGCTCGAGTGGCCGCAGCTGAGGACGAAGCGGTCACGGGCGACCCACTCGGGGTCGGCCGGGTCGTGGCGCATGACCTTCTGGAAGAGCAGGTAGGCCACGGGGGCCAGGCTCATGGCCGTGCCGGGGTGTCCGTTGCCGACCTTCTGCACGGCGTCCATCGCCAGGACCCGGGCGGTGTCCACCGCCTTGTCGTCGATGTCGGTCCAGTCCAGCTGCTGGCTGAGGGTCACAGGGTTCCTTCCGGTGCGGTCGTGGGGCCTGCGAGCAGGCGGTTCCGAGCCTACCGATCCTGCGCAGTAGACTCCCACCCGCACCGGTGAGGATCATCCGAACTCACCCGCACGGTTCCATCCGCACCAGCACCACCGCACCAGTTTCGAGGGACGTCCGTGACCCACGTCGGCCACCAGGCCGCTGCCGAGCAGCGGCACGAGCCGACCGCCGACGACCGGCGTGCCACCTGGAAGGACGTCGTCGCGGCGTACGTCGGGCTCACCAAGCCCCGCGTGATCGAGCTGCTCCTGCTGACGACCGTGCCGGTCATGTTCTTCGCCGCCCGCGGCGTCCCGCCGGTCGGCCTGGTCCTGGCGACCGTCGTCGGCGGCACCTTCTCCGCGGGGTCCGCGTCGGTCTTCAACTGCGTCTACGACCGCGACATCGACGAGCAGATGCGCCGGACCCGTCGCCGGGCCCTGCCGCGCCACATCGTGAGCGCCCGCGCGGCGCTGGTCTTCGGCACCGTGCTGGGCGCGCTGTCCGTCGTGGTGCTGCTCCTGTGGGTCAACCCGCTCTCCGCGCTGCTCGCGGTGAGTGCCGAAGCCTTCTACGTCTTCGTCTACACGATGCTGCTCAAGCGGCGTACGACGCAGAACATCGTCTGGGGCGGCCTCGCCGGCTGCTTCCCGGCGCTGATCGGCTGGACCGCGGTCACCGGGGAGCTCGCCTGGACCCCGGTGGTGCTGTTCGCGGTCGTCTTCTTCTGGACCCCGCCCCACACCTGGGCCCTCGCGCTGCGCTACCGCGAGGACTACGCGAACGTCGACGTCCCGATGCTGCCGGTGGTCGCCTCCGCGCACGCCGTGTCGCGCCAGGTCGTCGTCTACTCGTGGGTGATGGTGGCGACCTCGCTCCTGCTGTGGCCCGTGGCCTCCACCGGGCCGTTCTACCCCGTCGTCGCGGTCGTGCTGGGGGCGGTCTTCCTCGTCGAGGCGCACCGGATGCTCATCCGGGCCCGCGGCACCGAGGAGCTCTCGGTGATCTCACCGATGCGCCTGTTCCACGCCTCGAACCTCTACCTCAGCCTGTTGTTCGTGGCCGTGGCGCTGGACCCGCTGCTCTTCTCCTGAGCCCCGCACCGGGCCGGCGCCCGCGGCGGGACCCCGGCCGCGAACCCGCCTCCGACCCCGGCTCTGGCTCCAGCCCTGGCTCCAGCGGGCCGGCTACGCCTCCGGGTGCCGCACGCGCAGCAGCGCGGCGGTGGTGAGCGCCGAGAGGATCGCGGCGCCGAGCATGTGCAGCCCGACGAGGAGCTCGGGCAGGTCGTTGAAGTACTGCACGAAGCCGATCGCCCCCTGGGCGAGCTGCGCGACGAGCAGCCACACCACGACGCGCACCGCGGCGCGGTCGGCACGCACGGCCATCAGGCACAGCAGCAGGCCGATGGTGAGCCCGAGGTAGAGGAACACCGCGTCGGCGTGGAGCTGGCTCCACTGCAGCGGGTCGAGGCCGTTGCGGGGGGAGTCGGCGTCGCCGGCGTGCGGCCCGGAGCCGGTGACGACCGTGCCGAGGTAGAGCACGACCCAGGCGGCCGCGAGGACGATCCACGCCAGCGTGGTCGCCGGGCCGCCCACCGCGGGGGTCGGACGGTCCAGGACCTGCAGGAAGCGCACCGACAGGCCCACCAGCGCCATCGACAGCAGCAGGTGCAGCGACACGATCCACGGGTTGAGGTCGGTCAGCACCGTGATGCCCCCGATGACCGCCTGCAGCGGGATGCCCGCGGCCAGCACGGCGGCCAGCCCGACCAGGTGCCGGCGTCCGGTGCGCCACGCCGCGACGAACGTGAGCACCGCGACGGCGACGAGCACGAAGGTCAGCAGCCGGTTGCCGAACTCGATGGCGGAGTGGAAGTCCAGCGCCCCGTGCGGGGTGAAGTCCTCCTCGGTGCACCGCGGCCAGGTGGGGCAGCCCAGGCCGGAGCCGGTGAGCCGCACCGCCCCGCCGGTCACGACGATGCCGGTGTTGGCGACGAGGGAGGCCCAGCCGGCCCAGCGGGCCTGGCGGTGCCGGAGGGCGGGGTCGGTCATGCTCACTCCCACGTGAAGGTACGGGCGGTCAGGACCGTACCCAGGGCCGCCCAGCCGAGCAGGGTCAGCATCGACGTGACGTCCGCCGCACCGTCCAGCAGGGCAGCACGCATGCCCTCGCCCAGCGCGCCCGACGGCAGCCACGTGGCCACGTCGCCGAAGCCGCCGTACGCGTTGGCGGGCAGGACGACCGCACCGCCGGCCATGAGGAGAAGGTAGACGAGGTTGGCGGCGGCGAGCGTGGCCTCGGCGCGCAGCACCCCGGCGACGAAGAGGCCCAGGGCGGCGAACGCGGCGGTGCCGACGGCCGCCACGCCGAGGGCGGAGAGCAGCCCGACCGCGGTCGTCTCCGGCTGCCAGCCGAGAGCCAGGGCGACGGCGCCGAGCACCACCACCTGCAGCGCTTCCACCAGCAGCAGGGCGAGCACCTTGCCCGCCAGCAGGCCGCCCCGGGGGAGCGGGGAGCTGCCGAGCCACTTGATGACGCCGTAGCGGCGCTCGAAGCCGGTCGCGATGGCCAGCGAGGTGAACGCCGTCGACATGACCGCCAGGGCGAGGACCCCGGGGGCGAAGGTGTCGATGGCCGGGGCGTCGAGCTCCAGGCCCACCCGCTCCGACCCGGCGACGGCGCCGACCAGCACGATCACGGGGATGACGACGGCCAGCAGCAGCTGCTCGCCGTTGCGCAGCATGAGCCGCGCCTCCATCCGGGCGTGCGAGAGGACCTGGCGCCCCAGCGGCGCGGCGCCGGGGGCGGGCGTGAAGGTGCCGGCGCTCATGCCGAGAGCTCCCGTCCGGTCAGCTCGAGGAAGACGTCCTCGAGGCTCCTGGTGCCCAGGCTCAGCGACTCCGGGAGCACGTCGTGCTCCTCGCACCAGCGCGAGACCCGGGCCAGGGTCGAGCCGTCGGCCGGGCCGGTGACGAGGAGGCTGAGCGGGTCGAGCACGGTGACGCTCGTCGCGGGCCCCAGCGCCTCGGTCAGCGACTCGGGCGCACCCGGCGGGAACGGCCGGGTGACGACGAGCCGGATTGTGGAGACGCGACCGCCGCGGGTCAGCTCCACCGGCGAGCCGGAGGCGATCAGCTGTCCGCGGTCGATGATGTGCACGGTGTCGGCCAGCGACTCCGCCTCGTCCATGTAGTGCGTGGTGAGCACGACGGTCACGCCGTCCGCGCGCAGCTCGCGCAGCAGGTCCCAGGTGTCACGTCGCGCCTGCGGGTCCATGCCGGCGGTGGGCTCGTCGACGAAGACCAGCTCGGGGCGCCCCACGATGGCCATCGCCAGCGCGAGCCGCTGCTTCTGCCCGCCGGAGAGACGGCGGTACGGCGTCCGTCCGCAGGCTGCGAGTCCGAGCCGCTCCACGAGCAGCGCGCGGGGCAGCGGGGCGGCGTGCAGGGAGGCGGCGTGCCGGAGCATCTCCTCGGCCCGCACACCGCTCCAGGCGCCGCCCTCCTGCAGCATCACGCCGATGCGGGGGAGGAGGGCGCGCCGGTCGGCCTGCGGGTCCAGCCCCAGCACACGGACGGTGCCGCGCTGCGGACGGCGGTAGCCCTCACAGGTCTCCAGCGTCGTGGTCTTCCCGGCGCCGTTGGGACCGAGCACGGCGGTGACGCTGCCTCGGGCCACGGTCAGGGAGAGGCCGTCGACGGCGGTCTTGGAGCCGTAGCGCATCTCGAGGGAGTCGACCATGACGGCGTGGTCGGGGTCGGGCGCTGGCACGACGGCAGTCTAGGGAGGCGTCGGGTCGCTCCCGGCCCCGCCCTAGGCTCTGGGACGTGACTGGCTGGCTGGTGGTGACCGTGCTGCTGCTGACCGCGGTGGCGGCGGCATGGACGGTCGTGATGATCGTGCGGGACGAGAGTCCTCCCAGCGACCGGTTCTTCGTCGTGCTGGGCGTCCTGCTTCTGGTGCTCGTCGTGCAGCTGGTGGCGGGCCTGGTGGCCCTGGCGACCACGGACCGCGACGTCGACGGGGTGACCTTCGTCGCCTACCTGCTGACCGTCGTGCTCGCGCCGCCCTTCGGTGCGGCGCTGGCGCTGGTGGAGCGCAGCCGGTGGGGGACCGCGTCGCTGCTGGTGGCGCTGGCCACGGTGGCGGCGATGGAGGTGCGTCTCGACGCGCTGTGGGCGGCCGCCGGTGCGTGAGCTCTCGACCGGGCCGGGGCGCGTGCTCGTCGCGGTCTACGCCGTCTTCGCCGTCGCGGCCACCGGGCGCTCACTGGTCCAGCTGGGCACCGACGCCGGTCGCGCACCGCTGGCGTACTCGCTCTCGCTGCTGGCCGCGGTGCTCTACCTGGTGGCCACGACCTGCCTGTTGCGGGGCGGGGAGGTCGCGCGCCGCGTGGCGCTGGTCACGGTCTTCGTCGAGGCGACCGGCGTGCTGGTGGTCGGGACGCTGTCCTACCTGGTCAGCGACTGGTTCCCCGACAAGACCGTGTGGTCCCACTACGGCCAGGGCTACGGCTTCCTACCCCTCGTCCTGCCCTTCCTGGGCCTGTGGTGGCTGCTCCACCCCGGTGTCCACCCCGGTGCCCGAGCGGGGAGGAGCGCCGGGGGCGACCAGGTGTCGAGTCCACCCCCGGGCACTTAGGCGACCCTTCCTTGAACGACCGTTTCCATTAACGGCACACTGGCGTTGTGGAATTCACCCGCGACGACCTGAGTACGCGCCAGCGTGTCGCGCGGTCGATCCTGGTGAACGGGCCCTCGACCGCGGCGACGCTGGCCGAGCAGCTCGACCTCACACCGGCCGCCGTGCGCCGACACCTCGACCAGCTGGTCGAGGAGGGCGCCGTCGAGCCGCGCGACCCGCGCCCCGGCGCCAGCCGGGGTCGGGGTCGGCCGGCCAAGCTCTTCGCGTTGACCGAGCTCGGCCGCGAGGGCTTCGACCAGCAGTACGACGACCTCGCCGTCCAGGCGCTGCGCTTCCTCGCCGACACCGGCGGGGACGACGCGCTGCGCGCGTTCGCCGAGCAGCGGGTCTCCTTCATCGAGGCTCGCTTCGGGGCGACCCGGGAGGCCCACCCCGAGCTCACGCCCGCGCAGGTGCTGGCCCGCGTCTTCACCGACGAGGGGTACGCCGCGGGAGTCCGCGAGCTGCCCGTGGTCAACGGCCAGAGCGCCGGTGAGCAGCTGTGCCAGCAGCACTGCCCGGTCTCCCACGTGGCCCACGAGTTCCCCCAGCTGTGCGAGGCCGAGACCCAGGCGATCAGCCGGGTGCTCGGGCGACACGTCCAGCGGCTGGCCACCATCGCCCACGGCGACGGCGTCTGCACCACCTGCATCCCCGACCTCCCCACCACGTCCACGACGTCCAGCACAGAGAAGGAGAGGGTCACCTCATGACCTCGATCGAAGAACTCAACCCCGAGCTCCAGGGCATCGGCCGCTACGAGTTCGGCTGGGCCGACCCGGACGTCGCCGGCGCCTCCGCGCAGCGTGGCCTCAACGAGGCGGTCGTGCGCGACATCTCCAGCAAGAAGAACGAGCCGCAGTGGATGCTCGACCTGCGCCTGAAGGGCCTGAAGCTCTTCGACCGCAAGCCCATGCCCACCTGGGGCTCGGACCTGTCGGGCATCGACTTCGACAACATCAAGTACTTCGTGCGCTCCTCGGAGAAGCAGGCCACCTCCTGGGAGGACCTGCCCGAGGACATCAAGAACACCTACGACAAGCTCGGCATCCCGGAGGCGGAGAAGCAGCGCCTGGTCGCCGGTGTCGCCGCGCAGTACGAGTCCGAGGTCGTCTACCACTCGATCCGCGAGGACCTCGAGGAGCAGGGCGTCCTCTTCCTCGACACCGACACCGCGCTGAAGGAGCACGAGGAGCTCTTCAAGGAGTACTTCGGCACCGTCATCCCCGTCGGTGACAACAAGTTCTCCGCGCTCAACACCTCGGTGTGGTCCGGCGGCTCGTTCATCTACGTCCCGCCGGGCGTGCACGTCGACATCCCGCTGCAGGCCTACTTCCGCATCAACACCGAGAACATGGGCCAGTTCGAGCGGACGCTGATCATCGTCGACGAGGACGCCTACGTGCACTACGTCGAGGGCTGCACCGCGCCGATCTACAGCTCGGACTCCCTGCACTCCGCGGTCGTCGAGATCGTGGTGAAGAAGGGCGGCCGCTGCCGCTACACGACCATCCAGAACTGGTCGAACAACGTCTACAACCTCGTCACCAAGCGCGCCACCTGCGAGGCCGGCGCGACCATGGAGTGGGTCGACGGCAACATCGGCTCCAAGGTGACGATGAAGTACCCCGCGATCTACCTCATGGGCGAGCACGCCAAGGGCGAGACGCTCTCGATCGCGTTCGCCGGCGAGGGCCAGCACCAGGACGCCGGCGCCAAGATGGTGCACGCGGCCCCGCACACCTCGAGCTCGATCCTGAGCAAGTCGGTGGCGCGCGGCGGTGGCCGGACGTCGTACCGCGGCCTGATCCAGGTCAACGAGGGCGCCCACGGATCGAAGTCCAACGTGCTGTGCGACGCGCTGCTCGTCGACCAGGTCAGCCGCTCCGACACCTACCCCTACGTCGACATCCGCGAGGACGACGTGTCCATGGGCCACGAGGCGAGCGTCTCGAAGGTCTCCGACGACCAGCTCTTCTACCTCATGTCGCGCGGCATGGAGGAGGACGAGGCTATGGCGATGATCGTCCGCGGCTTCGTGGAGCCGATCGCCAAGGAGCTGCCGATGGAGTACGCCCTCGAGCTCAACCGCCTCATCGAGCTGCAGATGGAGGGCGCGGTCGGCTGAGGCCGGCCACCGCTCCCACCTGCACCCCCGACGCCCCAGACGCTAGGAAGACACCCCACACGTGACCGTGACTGCTGACCCCCGCGACAGCGTGGCCTCCGCCCTCGAGGTGGACCACGTGGAGTCCCACCTGCACCCGGTGAGCTCCTTCGACCTCGACGACCACCCGATGCCCACCGGCCGCGAGGAGATCTGGCGCTTCACCCCGCTCAAGCGGCTCGCCGGTGCCCTCGACGACACCCCCGGTGACGCCGACGCGCTGAGCGTGGAGACCATCGGCGACGCGTCGTACGTCGTCGGCACGCTCGCCCCGGGCCAGGCCCCGCGCGGCGTGGCGCTCGTCCCCGACGACCGCGCCTCGGCGCTGGCCTCCAAGCACGCCGGCGACGCCGTGCACGTGAAGGTCCCCGCCGACGCCGAGCTCGCCGAGCCGATCGGTCACCGGGTCACCGGCACCGCCGGCACCCGCACCCACCGCCACACGGTGATCGAGGCCGGCACCCACTCGCGTGCCACCTACGTCCTGGACCACCGCGGCTCGGGCGTGCACGCCGGCAACGTCGAGGTCGTCGTCGGTGACGGCGCCGACCTGACCGTCGTGACCCTGCAGGACTGGGACGACGACGCCGTGCACGTCGGCACCCACGAGGCCGTGGTCGGGCGCGACGCGCGCTACCGCCACATCTCGGTCACCTTCGGCGGCTCGGTCGTGCGCACCAGCGCCAACGTGCACTACGCCGGCCCCGGCGGCGAGGCCGAGCTGCTCGGTCTCTACTTCGCCGACGCCGGCCAGCACTTCGAGCACCGCCTCTTCGTCGACCACAACGCGCCGCGCACCAAGAGCAACGTGGTCTACAAGGGCGCGCTGCAGGGCGAGAAGGCGCGCACCGTGTGGATCGGCAACGTGCTCATCCGCAAGGTCGCCGAGGCCATCGAGACCTACGAGGAGAACCGCAACCTCGTGCTCACCGACGGCTGCCAGGCCGACTCGGTGCCCAACCTCGAGATCGAGACCGGTGAGATCGAGGGTGCCGGTCACGCCTCGGCCACCGCCCGTTTCGACGACGAGCAGCTGTTCTACCTGCGCAGCCGCGGCGTCTCCGACGAGGAGGCTCGCCGCCTGGTGCTGCACGGCTTCTTCCAGGACCTGATCCGCAAGATCGGGCTGCCCGAGCTGGAGGAGAAGCTCACCGCGGCCGTCGAGGACGAGCTGGCGCGCAACGTCGCCGGCAAGGTCCTCTGATGGCGTTCGAGCGCGCCTGCGCCCTGGCCGACGTGCCCGCCGACGAGGCGCTCGCGGTCCAGGTCGGCGAGCACACCGTGGCCGTCACCCGTGACGGCGACGAGGTCTTCGCCCTGCAGGACCTCTGCAGCCACGCCGCGGTCTCGCTCAGCGAGGGCGAGGTCGCCGGCGGCACCCTCGAGTGCTGGCTGCACGGCTCCTGCTTCGACCTGCGCACCGGCAAGCCGACCGGTCTGCCCGCCACCGAGCCGGTGGCGACCTTCCCCGTCCAGGTCAAGGACGGCGACATCTTCATCGACACGACCACCACCCTGAACGGAGTCACCCCCACGTGATTGAGCGCAGCGAGATCACCAACAAGAACAGCGCGCGTGGTGCCTCATGCGTGCCCGGAACGAAGTGAGGACACGCATGAGCAACCTACAGATCACCGACCTCCAGGTCTCCGTCGCCACCGAGGACGGCCCGAAGGAGATCCTCAAGGGCGTCACGCTGACCATCAAGGACGGCGAGACCCACGCGATCATGGGCCCCAACGGCTCCGGCAAGTCGACCCTGGCGTACTCGATCGCCGGGCACCCGAAGTACACCGTCACCGGTGGCTCGGTCACCCTCGACGGCGAGGACGTCCTGGAGATGTCGGTCGACGAGCGCGCCCGCGCCGGTCTCTTCCTGGCCATGCAGTACCCCGTCGAGGTCCCCGGCGTCTCCGTCGCGAACTTCCTGCGCACCGCCAAGACCGCCGTGGACGGCGAGGCCCCCAAGCTGCGCACCTGGGTCAAGGACGTCAACGCCGCCCTCGAGCAGCTCAACCTCGACTCGACCTTCTCCCAGCGCTCGGTCAACGAGGGCTTCTCCGGCGGTGAGAAGAAGCGCCACGAGATCGCGCAGCTCGACCTGCTCGACCCGAAGGTCGCCATCCTCGACGAGACCGACTCCGGCCTCGACATCGATGCGCTGAAGATCGTCTCCGAGGGCGTCAACCGCTTCCGCGAGCGCGACGCCAAGGGCGTCCTGCTGATCACGCACTACACGCGCATCCTGCGCTACATCACCCCCGACTTCGTCCACGTCTTCGTCGACGGCAAGGTCGCGCGCTCGACGACCGCTCCGCTCCAAGGTCGCCTTCGCTCCTCCGCCTTGCGCAGCACCACTTCTCGCACCGCCGCTCGACAGAAAGGTAGGGACGTCTGATGGAAGGTCTGCTTCCTGACCTCGAGGTCGTCCGCAAGGACTTCCCGATCTTGTCCCGCACCACCCCGGACGGGCGGCCGCTGGTCTACCTCGACAGCGCCAACACCTCGCAGAAGCCGCAGGTGGTCATCGACGCGATGGTCGACCACCTCGAGCGCCACAACGCCAACGTCGCGCGCGCCATGCACCTGCTCGGCGCCGAGGCGACCGAGGCGTTCGAGGGCGGCCGGGACAAGGTTGCCTCGTTCATCGGTGCCTCCGAGCGCGACGAGGTGATCTTCACCAAGAACGCCTCCGAAGCGCTCAACCTGGTCGCCAACACCCTCGCCCTGCCCGGTCCCCGGCAGGTCGGGCCCGGCGACGTCGTGGTCACCACGGAGATGGAGCACCACTCCAACATCGTGCCGTGGCAGATGCTCACCCAGCGCACGGGCGCGGACCTGCGGTGGTTCACCTTCGACGACCAGGGCCTGCTCGACCTCTCGCAGGTCGACGAGCTGATCACCGAGCGCACCAAGGTCGTCACCTTCACCTGGGTGTCGAACATGCTCGGCACGATCAACCCGGTCGCCGAGCTGACCCGCCGCGCCCACGAGGTCCCGTCACGATGGAGCGCTCGACGTACGCCGGGCTGCCCCACAAGTTCGAGGCCGGCACCCCGCCGATCGTCGAGTCCGTCGGGCTCGGCGCTGCCGTCGACTACCTCGCCGCCCTCGACATGGAGGCGGTGCACCGGCACGAGCAGGCCATCACGGCGTACGCGCTCGACGGCCTGTCCGGCGTGCCCGGCCTGAAGGTCCTCGGCCCGCTGGACGCCCGGTTGCGCGGGGGAGCGATCTCCTTCGAGCTCGACGGCGTGCATCCGCACGACGTGGCCCAGGTGCTCGACGTGCGCGGCGTCGCCGTGCGTGCCGGGCACCACTGCGCCCGACCGGCGCACGCGAAGTTCGGCGTGCAGAGCTCGACGCGGATGTCGTCGTACCTCTACACGACGCCGGCCGAGATCGACGCGCTGGTCGAGGCCCTGCACTACACCCGTTCCTACTTCAAGGTGGACTGATGTCTGCGGAGCTGGACTCGCTGTACCAGGAGATCATCCTGGACCACTACAAGAACCCGCACCACAAGGGACTCCGTGACCCCTTCGAGGCCGAGGTGCACCACGTCAACCCGACGTGCGGCGACGAGGTCACGCTGCGCGTGCACGTCGCCGACGGCGTGGTGGCCGACGTCTCGTACGACGCCGTGGGGTGCTCGATCTCGCAGGCCTCGACCTCGGTGATGACCGACCTGGTCATCGGCAAGCCGGTCGAGGAGGCGATGAGCATCCACGAGGAGTTCCTGACCCTCATGCAGGGCAAGGGGAACGTCGAGCCCGACGAGGAGGTGCTGGAGGACGGCATCGCCTTCTCCGGCGTCGCCAAGTTCCCCGCGCGCGTGAAGTGCGCACTGCTGGGCTGGATGGCGTGGAAGGACGCCACCGGCCAATCCCTCGACAGCCAGTCCATCTCGAGCCAGGGAGGCACCGATGACTGACACCACCCACACCCCCGACCACTCCGACCTGCCCAGCGACGTGCCCGCGCCGTCGAGCTCGGCCTCGACGGTGACGGTCGAGGAGGTCACCGAGGCGCTCAAGGACGTCGTCGACCCCGAGCTCGGCATCAACGTCGTCGACCTCGGCCTGGTCTACGGCGTGCACGTCGACGAGTCGTCCAACTGCGTGGTCGACATGACGCTGACCTCGGCCGCCTGCCCGCTGACCGACGTCATCCAGGACCAGACCGACTCCGCCCTGGAGGGCCTGGTCAACGACGTCGCCATCAACTGGGTCTGGATGCCGCCGTGGGGCCCGGACAAGATCACCGACGACGGCCGCGAGCAGCTTCGCGCGCTTGGTTTCAATGTCTGAGGCAGGACGTCACGAAGGACGAGTGACGTCCTGACCCGAAGAGGTCGAGCGAGGGCCACGGCCGAGCCCGCGAGGCCGTGACGCCCGGGTCGAGACCTACAGGTGGTGGTCACAGGGACGGTCAGGCATAGCCTGGCGCGATGACCGTCCCTGACACCGACCCCGTCGAGGAGGCGGTGCGCGCCTTCTGGGACGTCGCACGCTTCCACGCTCGGCTCAACGTCGCTCCGTCGTACTTCGGCCCGACGACCCTGGAGGTCGTGCCGCCGCCGACCTGGTCCTTCGGTGAGGAGCCCGAGGGCGAGCGGCTGCTGGTGGAGGTGCTCTCGGGCGCACGGACCTCGCTGGAGGGCAGCGTCGAGGAGTACGGCGAGGAGCTGCCGGTTCCCGGGTCGCTGAGCATCCTCACCGACTCGGCCGGTCATCCGGTGGCGCTGCTGGAGGTCACCGACGTCGTGGTGGACGCTGGCCGGGTGGTCGAGCACTTCCGGGTCGTCCACCAGAAGTCCTGACGTGCTCGACGCCGGTCTGCTGGTGCCCCCCGACCGGGTCCAGCGGTGGGTCGAGAACTTCCAGGGCCGCCACGGCACGACCGCCCTGACCGTCCTCGATGGCGGGCTCGAGGGATCGGCCAGTGACGGGTCGACCTTCCGGATGGACCTCCCCTTCGCGACGAGGTACGCCGGCCTGCCCGACGCCTCCGCCTTCGCGGCCGCCGCGCGGACAGCCCCGCCGGCGGACTGGGGCGTGCTGCTGGTGCGCAAGGGCGGCTTCGCGATGGCCCGGCTCTCCGGGACGCGCACGAGCGCCAGCAAGGTCGGTCAGCGGCACGTGCAGGGCCGGACCAAGGCGGGCGGCCAGTCGCAGCAGCGGTTCGCCCGGCGGCGCGACAACCAGGCGCGGCAGGCGTTCGAGGCCGCGGCCGACCACGCCGTACGCATCCTCGGAGACCTGGTCGGCCCGGTGGTGACTGGAGGTGACGCCTCGGCGCTCGAGACCGTCCTGGAGGACCCGCGCCTGCGCGCGCTGGAGGTCCTCGAGCGGCGGCTGCCGGTGCCGGACCCGCGCCGGGCCGTGCTGGAGCAGGCCGTTGTCGACGCCTGCTCGGTGGCCGTGACGGTGCACAACAGCGACCGGCCGTCGTGGCCGGGGCGGAGCAGTGCGGACGGCGCCGACGGGCGCTAGCGTGCCGGGCGTGGACGCTCCCATCGTGATCCAGGGCCTGGTGAAGACGTTCGGCAGCACCCGCGCGCTCGACGGCCTGGACCTCGAGGTGCGGGGCGGCGAGGTCCACGGCTTCCTGGGCCCCAACGGGGCCGGCAAGTCGACGGCGATCCGGGTGCTCCTCGGCCTCCTGCGCTCCGACGCCGGCGAGGTCAGCCTGCTGGGCGGGGACCCCTGGCGCGACGCCGCGGCCCTGCACCGACGACTGGCCTACGTCCCGGGTGACGTGAGCCTGTGGCCCAACCTGAGCGGCGGGGAGTGCCTGGACCTGCTCGGGCGGCTGCGCGGCGGCCTGGACCCGGTGCGGCGCAACGCCCTGGTGGAGCGCTTCGGCCTGGACCCCACCAAACGCGGCCGGTCCTACAGCAAGGGCAACCGGCAGAAGGTGGCGCTGGTGGCTGCCCTCGCCGCCGACGTGGAGCTGCTGCTCCTCGACGAACCGACCTCGGGCCTCGACCCGCTGATGGAGGCGGAGTTCCAGGCCTGCGTGCGGGAGTTCCGGGACGCAGGAGGGACGGTCCTGCTCTCGAGCCACATCCTCGCCGAGGTGGAGAGCCTGTGCGAGCGGGTCAGCATCATCCGCGACGGGCGGGTCGTCGAGGCGGGGACGCTCGCTGAGCTCAGGCACCTGACCCGCACGTCCGTGACGGCCGAGCTCGAACGACCGGCCCCCGACCTGGCGGGCCTGCCCGGCGTGCACGACCTCGTGGCCGAGGGGGAGCGGGTGCAGTTCGAGGTCGACACCGCGCAGACCGACGCCGCGCTGGGGGTGCTGGTGCGATCGGGGGTGCGCACGCTCACCGCGCAACCGCCGACCCTCGAGGACCTGTTCCTCCGGCACTACGGGGACGTCACGGATGCCTGAGGTCACCGCCGGCACCGGGACCCTGCTGCGGGCCGCGCTGCGCAGGGACCGGTGGCTCGTCCTGTGGTGGAGCCTGGGCATCAGTGCCCTGTACTGGTCCCAGGCCGTCGGCATCGACGGCCTGTACGCCAGCCAGGCCGAGCTGGACGTGGCCGCCGCCAGCATGGGCGAGAACACCGCGATGATCGCCATGGCCGGCCCCGCCCGGGCCCTGGACACGGTGGGCGGGCAGGTCGCCTGGCAGTCCAGTGCGTTCGGGGCCATCGCCGCCGGCCTGATGTCGATGTCAATCGTCATGCGGCACACCCGCACCGAGGAGGAGACCGGCCGCGACGAGCTCGTCAGGGCCTCGGCCGTCGGTCGTCTCGCCCCCGTGCTGGCCACGCTGCTCGCCGCGCTGGTCGCCAACGTCGCGGTCGGCACCGCCACCGCCGCCAGCCTGGTCGTCTACCCGCTGGCTGCCGCCGACTCGATCGCGCTCGGCCTGGGCCTCACCCTGGTCGGGCTCTGCTTCACCGGCACCGCCCTGGTCGCGGCGCAGGTCTCGGCGAGCGCACGCACCTGCTACGGCCTGGCCGGCCTGGTGATCGGCGCGAGCTACGCACTGCGCGCGGTCGGCGACGTCAGCGCGCCAGCCCTCACCTGGGCCTCGCCGATCGGGTGGTACCAGGGCATGCACGCCTTCTCCGGGGTGCGCTGGTGGCCGGCCCTGCTGCTCGTGGCTGCCACCGCGCTGACGCTGACGCTCGCCTCCGCGCTCCTGCAGCGACGCGACATCGGCGCCGGCCTGCGGGCCGCGCGTCCCGGGCCTGCGCGTGCCGGGCAGCTGCTGTCGGGCCCGCTCGGGTTGGTCTGGCGGCTGCAGCGGCCGACCGTCCTCGGCTGGACCGCCGGGCTCTGGCTGACCGGGCTGGCCTACGGCACCATCGGCGACGACGTGGAGTCGCTCCTCGGCGACAACGAGACCACCGTCGAGCTGATGACCCAGGGGCTGGCGGACCCGGTCGCCGGGTTCTACGCCACCGCCCTGCTGATGCTCGCCCTGATCACCTCGGGGTTCGCGATCAGCTCGGCGCTGCGCCCTCGGGCCGAGGAGGAGGCCGGGCACGCCGAGCTGCTGCTGGCCACGGCCGTCTCGCGGAGGCGGTGGCTGGCGTCGTACGTCGTGGTGACGGTGGGTGGCGTGCTGCTCGTCCTGGCCGCGGGCGGACTCGGCACCGGCATCGGCTACGCGCTGGTGACCGGTGACGGGGGAGCGGTGCTGGAGTACGTCGGTCCCGCGCTGGCCTACGCCCCGCCGGTGCTGGTGCTGAGCGCCCTCGCCCGCCTCGTCCACGGCGTGCTGCCGCGCCTCGGGGTGCTGGCGTGGCTGCCGTTGATCGGCGCCGTCGTGGTGATGCTCCTCGGCCCGGTGCTGAGGATGCCGGGGCGGGTGCAGGGGTTCTCGCCGTTCCACCACCTGCCCGCGATCCCGGCCGAGGACGTCTCGGTGGGCGTCACGCTGGCGCTGCTGGCGGTCGCGACGCTCGTGTCGTTCGTGGGCCAGTTCGCCTTCTGGAGGCGCGACATCGGCTAGCGTCGCCATCATGTGGCAGCCCCAGCCCGGCTGGCATCCGCTCCCGAGTGGCACCTCCATGTCCACGATCGGGGTCTGGCGGGCCGTCGTGGGGGACGAGCCGGTGGCCGTGAAGCGGCTCGCCGCACCCGGCGAGCACGACCCGTCCGAGCTGTCCGACCCGCACCACTTCGCCTACTGGCGACGCGGCGCCGACGTCGTCACCTCCGGGGTGCTGGCCCGCTCGCAGGGGCTGCGACCACCGGTGCGCAGCTACGTCGTCGAGGACGTCGAGGGCATCACGATCACCGAGGACTGGGTCGAGGACTGCGCCGTGAACGGGCTGTTCGCCGCCCACGCCCTGGGCCGCTTCGCCGGTACGCCGGTGCCCGACGTCTCCTGGCTCGCGCGCGACCAGCTGCGGGACCGGCTGCGGCGCACCGAGCGCCGGGGCGGCTGGCCCACGCTGGCCCGCACCACCGTCGCCGACGTCGCCGAGCATCTCTGGACCCGCCGGGAGGTCCACCTCGCGAGCCTCGACGCGTTGCCTCAGGTGCTTCAGCACGGCGACCCGACCCCGTCGAACCTGCCCGGGCGGGAGGGCGACGACGTCGTGGCCATCGACTGGTCCTGCCTGGGCACCGGACCCGTGGGCGGCGACCTCGGCTACTACCTGCTGTCGGCGCGCGAGGCGTTCGACCCGCTGCTCGAGGCCTACCTGATGGGTCTGCCCGACGGCGTCGCGACCGCCGAGGAGGTCGCGCTCGGGGCACGGGTGGTGGCGGTCTACACCGCCCTGTCGCGGGCGGAGTGGGCGCTCTCGCGGGTCGCGAGGGGCGAGGGTGCCCTGGCCGGGAAGTTCCGTCATCCCGCCGTCGCGCCCCACCTGCGCGCGCTGCAGCGGCAGTTCCCGCTCATCGAGGTGCTGATGGCCGGCTGAGGCCGGAGCCCGGCGGCCCGACGGCCGGGGCTACAGCCGTGACGCGGCGAACGTGTCGCAGGCGTCCAGAGAGCCGCGCTCCAGCCCGACGCGGAACCACCGCATCCGCTGCTCGGCCGATCCGTGGGTCCAGGACTCCTCGGTGACCTGGCCCCGGGTGCGCTGCTGGATGCGGTCGTCACCGACGGCCGAGGCGGCCTCGAGCGCGAGCGTGATGTCCTCGTCGGTGAGCTCGCTGATCAGCACCTGGCCCGAGGCGTCCTCGGTGGTGGTGGCCGCGCGGGTCCACATGCCGGCGAGGCAGTCGGCCTGCAGCTCCAGGCGCACCGCGTCGGAGGTCGGCCCCTGCTGGGTGCGCACCCGGGACATGTAGCCGAGCACGTTCTGGACGTGGTGGCCGTACTCGTGGGCCAGCACGTAGGCCTCCACGAACCCGCCGTCCGGCCCACCGAGCTGCCGCTCGAGCACGGAGTCGAAGAAGCCGGAGTCGAGGTAGATGCCGGCGTCGACGGGGCAGTAGAACGGCCCCACGTCCGAGGTGGCGTTCCCGCACCGGGTGGACACCGAGCCCTCGAACGTCGTCAGCGCGGAGATCGCGCGGTAGCGCGAGCCGAGCTCGTCGGACCAGTAGTCGTGCAGGGAGTTCTCGACGCCGACCCGCGCGCAGTCCGCGGAGGAGTTGGCGTCGGCGCCCGAGTCGCACGCGGCGTACCTGTCGGTGTCGTACGACGGGGACGACCCACCCCCGAGGTAGGACACGGCCGCGAAGATCACCACCGCCACGATGACGGCCCCGATCGAGCCGCCGCCGAGAGCGCCGCCGGGCAGACCACCGCGCCCCAACGAGCCGCTCCGACCCAGGGAGCCACGGCCACCGCCGCCACCGGAGTGCCGCGTGCGACCGGTGTCGAGCCGGGCCTTGGTGTTGAACCGCACAGAGCCTCCTTGGCGTCGTGGTGACGGCATCGTGGTGACGGGCCGACGAATCGCTCGAGGCCCTGCCGCGAGCCTAGAATCGCACCACCATGATCACCGCACACCAGCTGGAAGTCCGAGCCGGCGCGCGACTGCTCATGGAGGACGTCAGCTTCCGGGTCGGACCGGGCGACAAGGTCGGTCTCGTGGGCCGCAACGGCGCCGGCAAGACCACGCTCACCAAGATCCTGGCCGGTGAGGGGCTGCCCGCCTCCGGGCAGGTCACGACGTCGGGCGACGTCGGCTACCTCTCGCAGGACCCGCGCACCGGCGACCCCGAGGTGCTCGCCAAGGACCGCATCCTCTCGGCCCGCGGCCTCGACGCGGTCGTCGCCAAGCTGCGGCGCGCGGAGGAGGAGATGGGCTCCGACGACCCGGCCGTGCGGGAGAAGGCGATGCGACGTTATGCGCGCGCCGACGACGAGATGCACGCCGCGGGCGGGTACGCCGCCGAGTCCGAGGCCGCCACGATCGCCGCCTCCCTCGGCATCGAGGAACGCATCCTCAGCCAGCCGCTGAAGACCCTCTCCGGCGGCCAGCGCCGTCGTGTCGAGCTCGCGCGCATCCTCTTCTCCGGCGCCGAGGTGCTGATCCTCGACGAGCCGACCAACCACCTCGACGCCGACTCGATCATCTGGCTGCGCGACTTCCTCAAGGCGCACTCCGGCGGCTTCATCATCATCAGCCACGACAACGACCTGCTCGCGGCCACCGTCAACAAGGTGATGCACCTCGACGCCAACCGCTCGGTCATCGACGTCTACAACATGGGCTGGAAGCACTACCTCCAGCAGCGCGAGACCGACGAGGTCCGCCGCCGGCGCGAGCGGATGAACGCCGAGAACAAGGCCAAGACCCTCACCGACCAAGCCAACAAGATGCGCGCCAAGGCCTCCAAGGCCCAGGCCGCCCAGTCGATGCTCAAGCGCGCCGAGAAGATGCTCGAGGGCGTCGAGGGGGAGCGCGCCTCCGACAAGGTCGCCCGGATCGCCTTCCCCAAGCCCGCCGCCTGCGGCAAGACCCCGTTGACGGCCCGCGAGCTGTCGAAGTCCTACGGCTCGCTGGAGGTCTTCACCGGCGTCGACCTGGCCATCGACAAGGGCTCGCGGGTGGTCATCCTCGGGCTCAACGGCGCCGGCAAGACCACGATGCTGCGGATCCTCGCGGGCGTCGACCAGCCCGACACCGGCATGGTCGTGCCCGGGCACGGGCTCAAGGTCGGCTACTACGCCCAGGAGCACGAGACGCTCGACACCTCGCGCACCGTCCTGGAGAACATGCAGTCCGCGGCGCCGCAGCTCACCGACACCGAGGCGCGCAGCGTGCTCGGGTCGTTCCTGTTCTCCGGCGACGACGCCCACAAGCCGGCCAAGGTGCTCTCGGGCGGCGAGAAGACGCGACTCGCGCTGGCCAGCCTGGTCGTGTCCAGCGCCAACGTGCTGCTGCTCGACGAGCCCACCAACAACCTCGACCCCGCCTCCCGCGAGGAGGTGCTCGCGGCGATCCGCTCCTACGAGGGAGCGATCATCCTGGTCACCCACGACGAGGGCGCCGTGCACGCCCTCGAGCCCGACCGGGTGCTCCTGCTGCCCGACGGTGACGAGGACCTCTGGAACGACGGGTACGCCGACCTCGTCTCGCTCGCCTGACCGACCCCGGTGCGAGAGGGGCCGGGCGGCGACCGGTGGGGCCGCCCACCCGGTTGGTTCCTAGACTCCCGGACATGACGCCCACCGCCGTACCCCGTCCCGATGCGCAGGAGCTGGCCGCGGCCGGGCTCGCCCTCTCCGTCGAGGGGCCGGTCGCGACCGTGACCCTGGACCGCCAGGAGGTCCGCAACGCCCAGACCCCCGCGATGTGGCGGATGCTCGCCACGCTGGGGGAGTCGCTCGTCACCGACGACGCGGTGCGCGTGGTCGTGCTCCGGGGTGCCGGCAGCACGTTCTCGGCCGGCCTGGACCGGGCCATGCTCGACCCGGCCGGGGCCGGCGACGGCGTGGAGACCGTCGCCTCCCTGCTGGCCCTCGACGACGCCTCGATGTCGGCGGTGATCGACGACTACCAGCGCGGCTTCACCTGGCTGCGCGACCCGCGCATCCTCTCGGTCGCGGCCGTGCAGGGCTACGCCGTCGGCGCCGGCTTCCAGCTCGCGCTCTCGTGCGACATGCGGGTGCTGGCCGAGGACGCCCAGCTGTGCATGAAGGAGTCGGCGCTCGGGCTCGTCCCGGACCTGACGGGAACAAAGCCGCTGGTCGAGGCCGTTGGGTACGCACGAGCACTCGAGATCTGCGTGTCGGCCCGCATGGTCGGCGCCGCGGAGGCCCTGCGGATCGGGCTGGCGCTCGAGGTGGTGCCGACCGAGGCGCTCGACGACACCATCGCGGGCCTGGTGCAGGCCCTCACCTCGGCCGCGCCGGACGCGGTCCGCGAGACCAAGGCGCTGATGCTCTCGGCGGCCGCCACGCCGCTGGAGGACCAGCGTCGTCTCGAGCGCGAGGCCCAGGCGCGGCGCTTCCGCGCCCTCGCCGGGGGCTGAGCCGGGGGGACCGGTCCCTCGAGGCCCGTGCCCCACCGGGACGGCTCACAACAGCAGGAGGACACGTGTCGGGGATGATGAACGCCGGGGCCGCCTGGCGGCACCTGCGCTCGGACCGCAGCGCGCTCGACAAGCGCGTGGGCCGAGCCACCCTGCGCCGGGTGCTCGGCTTCGCCGTGCCGCACCGCCGCACCATCTCGGTGTTCCTCGCGCTCACCGTGGTCGACGCCAGCCTCGTGGTGGCCTCGCCCCTGCTGGTCCAGCGCATCGTCGACGACGGCATCCTGGACGGCAACCGGTCGTTGGTCGCCTGGTTGGCGCTGGCCATGGCCGGTCTGGCGGTCTTCACCGCGGGCATGAGCATCCTGCTCGCCTGGCTGTCGGCCCGGATCGGCGAGGGGCTGATCTACGACCTGCGCACCCAGGTCTTCGGGCACGTGCAGCGTCAGTCGATGGCGTTCTTCACCCGCACGCAGACCGGGGCCCTGGTCAGCCGCCTCAACAACGACGTCATCGGCGCCCAGCGTGCCTTCACCAGCACCCTGTCCACGACGGTGTCCAACGCAGTGGCCGTGCTGGTCGTCGGGATCACGATGCTGGCGCTGAGCTGGCGGGTGACGCTGCTGTGCCTGGCGCTGTTCCCCCTGCTCATGGTGGCCTCGAAGTGGGTCAGCACCAGGCTGGCCGGACTGACCCGGCAGCAGATGGACGGCAACGCCGACCTCGGCAACATGATGACCGAGCGCTTCAACGTCGGTGGCGCCCTGCTGCTCAAGCTCTTCGGCCGACGCGACGAGGAGGACGAGGCCTTCGCGTCCAAAGCCGGCCGGGTGCGCGACCTCGGTGTCCGCATCACCCTGACCACCCGGGTCTTCGGCGCCGCCATGCTCGCGGTGCCCGCGCTCGCGACGGCCCTGGTCTACGGCGTGGGCGGTCAGCTCGCCATCTCCGGGACCCTGTCGGTCGGCACCCTGCTCGCGCTCGCGACGCTGCTGCTGCGCCTGCTCGGGCCGCTGCAGGGCCTCTCGAACGTGCGCATCGACGTGATGACCGCGCTGGTCTCCTTCGAGCGGGTCTTCGAGGTGCTCGACCTGCCGTCGCTGGTCCAGGAGAAGGACGACGCCGTCGACCTGCCCCGCACCGCCGGCCGGCTCGAGCTCGACAGCGTGGACTTCACCTACCCCGGTGCCGACGAGGTGTCGCTGCCCTCGTTGGAGGGCGTGCAGCGTCCCGACGTCTCCAGTCCCGGGGGACCGGTGCTGCGCGACGTCTCCTTCGTCGCCGAGCCCGGGCAGATGGTCGCGCTGGTCGGGCCGTCGGGGGCCGGCAAGACCACGGTGACGCACCTGGTCGCCCGGCTCTACGACGTCACCGCCGGTGCGGTGCGCGTCGGAGGTGTCGACGTGCGCGACGTGTCGCTGCAGTCGCTGGAGGACGTCGTCGGCTACGTCACCCAGGACGCCCACATGTTCCACGACACCATCCGGGCCAACATGCTCTACGCGCGTCCCGGGGCGGACGACACCGAGATCTGGCGAGCCCTGGAGGCCGCCCAGGTGGCGGCCCTGGTCCGGCGGCTGCCCGAGGGCCTCGACACCGTCGTCGGGGACCGTGGCTACCGGCTGTCCGGCGGCTGCTGCTCAAGGCCCCGAGCTTCGTGGTGCTCGACGAGGCCACCGCCCACCTGGACTCGGAGTCCGAGGCTGCCGTGCAGCGTGCCCTGGACGCCGCGCTGGAGGGGCGCACGTCGCTGGTGATCGCGCACCGTCTCTCCACCGTGCGCGACGCCGACCTGATCCTGGTGCTCGAGGACGGTCGGATCGCCGAACGCGGCACCCATGCCGAGCTGCTCGCCCGGGGTGGGCTGTACGCCGACCTGCACCGCACGCAGTTCCTCGACGACACCTCGGACGCACCGGCCTGACCGGCCCCGACCCCGGCCGCGCTCAGTCCGCAGCGGAGGGAGCGGCGCCCGGCGTGCCGCGCGAGCTGCGCCGCGGCCGCTGGCCGCGTGGACCGCGACGGCGCTCGTCGTAGGCGAGGTAGCCGAAGCCGAACACGGCCAGGACGCCGAAGAACCACCACTGCAGCCCGTAGAAGAAGTGCGGGCCGTCGTTGAGCTCGGGCAGCTCGACCGGCTCCAGCGCGGTGGCGGGGGCCGGGTCCTCCGAGCGCAGCTCCACGAAGCCGCCGTAGACCTCGCGGTCCAGCGCCTCGCCCACCTTCTCGCTGTCGATCGCGCGCGTGGACCGGTTGCTCACGGTGGTGCTGTCGCCGGAGCCGTCGGCTCGGACGTAGCCAGACACCGTGACCGTCCCGGACGGCGGAGCGGGCACGTCGTCGGGCTCGGCGGTGCCGGCGTTCTGGGTGCGCAGCCAGCCGCGGTCGACCAGCAGCGAGGTCCCCGAGTCGGTCACCAGCGGCACCACCACGTCGACGCCCGCGATGCCGTCACGGGTGCGGTAGCGGACGATGACCGTGTCCTCGACGGCGTACTCCCCGGTGGCGGTGACGACCCGCCACTCGTCCGCCTCGCGGACCTCGCGGCCCGGCGCCAGGACGTCCGCGACGGGCGCCGGCTCCTGGGTCTCGTTGGCGCGGATGATCGCGTTGTCCGACTGCCGCTCCTCGAGCCGGTCGAACTGCCACTCACCGAGCCACCAGGCACCCCAGGACAGCAGGGCGACGGCGAGGGCGAAGAGCAGCCACCGCCGCGACAGCAGGAAGCCGAACGAACGCACGCCCCGAGGCTAGCGAGCCGCCGGGAACCCTCAGGCACCGGCCGTATGCTTGCGGCCATGGTCACCCGCCCCCTCGCCGACCGCTTCGGCCGAGTCGCGACGGACCTGCGGGTCTCGCTGACCGACCGGTGCAACCTCCGCTGCAGCTACTGCATGCCCGCCGAGGGCCTCGACTGGCTCCCGGGCGAGCAGGTCCTCACCGACGACGAGGTGGTCCGGCTGATCAGGATCGCCGTGGAGCACCTCGGTGTCGACGAGGTCCGGTTCACCGGGGGAGAGCCGCTGGTGCGACGCGGCCTCGTCGACGTCGTACGCCGGACGCGGGCTCTGGGCGAGCACCTCAACCTGTCCGCCACGACCAATGCGCTCGGGCTCGCGAGGACGGCCACGGCGCTGGCCGGGGCGGGCCTGGACCGGGTCAACGTCAGCCTGGACACGGTGCGGCGCGACACCTTCGAGACCATCACGCGGCGCGACCGCCTCAACGACGTGCTCGAGGGGCTGGCCGCCGCCCGTGACGCCGGGCTGGGCCCGGTCAAGGTCAACGCGGTCCTGCTGCGTGGGGTCAACGACGACCAGGCGGGCGAGCTGCTGCGGTGGTGCCTCGCGGAGGGCTACCACCTGCGCTTCATCGAGCAGATGCCGCTCGATGCCCAGCACGGCTGGCACCGCGAGGCGATGGTGACCGCCGACGAGATCTTCGCGCTCCTCGAGCGCGAGTTCGTGCTGGCCCCGGCCGCCGAGCCGCGCGGCAGCGCGCCCGCCGAGCTGTTCACCGTCGACGGTGGACCGGGCACGGTCGGGGTCATCGCCTCGGTCACGCGCCCGTTCTGCGGCGACTGCGACCGGGTCCGACTCACCGCCGACGGGCAGGTGCGCAACTGCCTCTTCGCGCGCGAGGAGTCCGACCTGCGCACCGCCATGCGCGAAGGCGCCAGCGACGAGGAGCTCGCCGACCGCTGGGTCGTGGCCATGCGCGGCAAGGCCGCCGGCCACGGCATCGACGACGAGACGTTCCTCCAGCCCACCCGGCCGATGTCCGCCATCGGCGGCTGAGCCGCACCCCCGACCGCCTGACCGCTGTCGAGCCGGCGTGTTGATACGCCGGTTCGGCATGCGGGCCGGGTCAGACGGTGTGGTCGGCGCCCTTCTCGTGCTCGACGACGTCACGGATGAAGCCGCGGGACCCCAGGAACGACCGCAGCGACTCGAGGTGGTCCGGGCACGCGAGCCAGGCCTTGCGGCGCTCGGGCGTGTGGATCTTCGGGTTGTTCCACAGCAGCGCGTGCGTGGCCGCCGCGCGGCAGCCCTTGCCGGAGCAGACGTCCGGCTCGTCCAGCGCGCCCACTCAGCGCTCCGAGGACACGCCGAGGGGGCTCTGGGAGGAGCCCGAGCCGCCCAGGACCCGGTGGGTGAACGCGGCGTCGCGCAGGTCGTAGTCCTCCATGCGGGTGGCCCGGACGTTGGCCAGCACCACCGCGATGTAGGGGAGCACCAGCGCGCCGGCGATGAGGATGGGCCACAGCCAGTCGATGCCGGCCAGGCCGGCGACGACCGCGCCCACGAAGCAGGCCGAGCGCAGGCTCATCGAGAGCAGGTAACGACGTTGCCGGCGGCGCAGGTCCTCGTGCGGGCTGGGCGCCGCGGAGGTGATGCGGACCGCGGTGTCGCGGTCCTCGCGCTGGCGTGCCATGCGTCGATCCTACGGGGGCGCCGGTCGACGCCCGAGGCCTCGCGGGGTGAGGAGCGCCGCACGGGAGTAGGGTCGGCGCGTGACGAACCGCACCTACCGCATCACCGAGATCGTCGGCACGTCCCCGGACGGGATCGACCAGGCCATCCGCAACGGCATCGAGCGCGCCGCCCAGACGCTGCGCCACGTCGACTGGTTCGAGATGACCCAGGTCCGTGGCCAGGTCAAGGACGGCGCCGTCGAGCACTTCCAGGTGGGCCTGAAGATCGGCTTCCGCCTCGAGGACGACTGAGCGACGTCGCCTCCACCGCCGGTCGACGACGGGTCGACCGGCTCCGCCGCGGTGCCCGTGACGCGCGCTGCTGGGACGCTCATTTCGGGTACCCCTCGGTAATCACTAGCGTCGATCCGCGTGAGCGACGCACCAGTTCCCGAGCCCCGTTCGGTCCTCGTGACCGGAGGCAACCGCGGCATCGGCCGCGCCATCGCCGAGGCCTTCCTCGCGCAGGGTGACAAGGTCGCCGTGACCACCCGCAGCGGCGGCGCCCCCGAGGGCGCCCTCGACGTCCGCTGCGACGTCACCGACCCCGACGCCGTCGAGGCGGCCTTCGCCGAGATCGAGGCCGCGCACGGTCCGGTCGAGGTGCTGGTGGCCAACGCCGGCATCACCGCCGACACGCTGCTGCTGCGGATGAGCGAGGGCGACTGGTCCTCGGTGCTCGACACCAACCTCACCGGCTCATTCCGACTGGCCAAGCGGGCCTCGAAGGGCATGCTGCGCCTGCGGCGCGGCCGCATCGTCTTCATCTCCTCGGTCGTGGGCCTCCTCGGCTCGGCCGGGCAGGTCAACTACGCCGCCTCCAAGGCCGGCCTGGTCGGCATGGCCCGCTCGATCGCGCGGGAGCTGGGTTCGCGCTCGATCACCGCCAACGTGGTAGCGCCGGGCTTCATCGAGACCGACATGACCGCGGTGCTCAGCGACGAGCAGAAGGACACGATCAAGTCGCAGGTGCCGCTGCAGCGGTACGGCACCACCGACGAGATCGCGAGCACGGTGCTGTGGCTGACCGGCCCCGGCGCGACGTACGTCACCGGGGCCGTGATCCCCGTCGACGGTGGACTGGGGATGGGGCACTGACATGGCAGGGATTCTCGAGGGCAAGCGGATCCTGGTCGCGGGCGTCACGATGGACTCCTCGATCGGCTTCGCCACCGCCAAGGTGGCCCAGGAGCAGGGCGCGACGGTCCTGATCTCCAACTTCGGTCGGGCACTGGGCATCACCCGCCGCATCGCCAAGCGGCTGCCGGTCGAGCCGGCCGTGCTCGAGCTGGACGTGACCGACCCCGATCACCTCGAGCGGCTCCCGGAACTGGTCCGCGAGCACCTCGGTCCCGATGCCGGGCTCGACGGGGTCGTCCACTCGATCGCCTACGGCAACCCCGAGACCCTGCTGGGCGGGAAGTTCCTCGGCGGCCCGTGGGAGGACGTCGCCCAGGCCGTGCAGGTCTCGGCGTACTCCCTGAAGTCGCTGGCCACCGCCTGCCGCCCGCTGATGGGCCAGGGCGGCTCGATCGTCGGCCTCACCTTCGACGCGACCGTGGCGTGGCCGGCGTACGACTGGATGGGCGTGGCGAAGGCCGGTCTCGAGTCGTGCTCGCGCTACCTCGCCCGCGACCTCGGCCCCGAGGGCATCCGCGTCAACCTGGTCTCCGCCGGGCCGCTGCGCACGCTGGCGGCCAAGGCGATCCCCGGGTTCACCGAGCTCGAGGACATGTGGACGACCCGGGCGCCGCTGGGCTGGGACAACACCGACCAGGAGCCCACCGCCAGGGCCGTCTGCGCCCTGCTGTCGGACTTCTTCCCGGCCACGACCGGCGAGATCGTCCACGTCGACGGCGGCTTCCACGCCATGGGCGCCTGAGGCCGACGGCCGGCACCCCGCTGTTGAGCGGGGCCCTCCGGCCTGGGAGATTGGGCCCGTGCCCGACAACGCCCGCAAGGACACCCCGCGTCGCATCGTCGTGATGCGCCACGCCAAGGCCGAGCAGCACGGCCCCTCGGACTTCGACCGCCACCTCGCCGACCGAGGCGTGGAGGAGGGGGCGATGGCCGGACGCTGGCTGGTCGAGCAGGGCTTCGAGCCCGACCACGTGCTGGTCTCGGCGGCCCTGCGCACCCGCGAGACCTGGGCCGCGGTCGCCGACGGCGCCGGCTGGGACGCCGACACGATCGAGACCGACGAGAACGACACGCTCTACGAGGCCGGTCCCGAGACCGCCCTGGACCTCGTCCGCGAGGTCCCCGAGGACGCGGTCGCGCTGCTCGTCATCGGTCACAACCCGACGATGGGCTACCTCGCCCAGCTCCTCGACGACGGCGAGGGCGACGAGGAGGCCTCCAACGCCCTGGTCATGGGCTACCCCACCAGCGCGATGACGATCTTCGACCTCACCGGTGACTGGAGCGACCTCGACGAGCAGGGCGGCACCGTCGTCGCCCACCACGTCCCGCGCTCCTGACCGCCGAACCGGCGCAACCTTCCGGAAGGACGCGCCCGTTCGGAATGTCGGCGGGGGAGTCAGACCGGGGGAGCAGGGGTGGTGACGCCGGCCGCGCTGTCGGCGGCCTCGATCTCCTCGCGGGAGATGCCCAGGAGGTACATGATCGTGTCGAGGTACGGCACGTTCACGGCCGTGTCCGCGGCGTCGCGGACGGCCGGCTTGGCGTTGTAGGCGATGCCCAGGCCGGCGGCGGCGAGCATGTCGAGGTCGTTGGCGCCGTCGCCGATGGCGATCGTGGACGCCACGTCGACGCCGACCTCGGCGGCGAACTCCCGCAGGGCCGCGGCCTTGCCAGCCCGGTCCACCACCTGGCCGACGATGCGGCCCGTCAGGCGGCCGTCGACGATCTCGAGCTCGTTGGCGCGGGCGAAGTGGATGCCGAGGTCGACCGCCAGCCGGTCGGTGATCTGGCTGAAGCCGCCGGAGACGATCGCGAAGCGGTAGCCCAGCCGGCGCAGGGTGCGCACCATGGTGCGCGCGCCCGGCGCGAGCTGGATGGAGTCGTAGACCTCGTGCAGGGCGGAGGCGGGCACACCCTCGAGGAGCGCGACCCGCGAGCGGAGCGACTCCTCGAAGTCGAGCTCGCCGCGCATCGCCCGCTCGGTGACCTCCGCGACCTCGGCCTCGCAGCCGGCGTGCGCGGCGATCATCTCGATGACCTCGCCCTGGATCAGCGTGGAGTCGACGTCCATCACGATCAGGCGCATGCCGCGACGCAGCAGGTCGGCGGGCTGGACCGCGACGTCGATGCCCTGCCGGGCGGCCTCGGCGGCCAGCTCCGCGCGCAGCGCGTCAGGAGCCGCGCCCGAGACGTGCAGGTCCAGTGCGGTGACCGGGTAGCGCGCCATCCGCTCGATGCGGTCGATGTTGGCGCCGGCATCGGCGATGCGACCGGCCACCGCGGCCATCGCGGCAGCGGTGAGCGGGGTGCCGAGCACGGTGACGTGCGCGCGTCCGTGCGAGGGCTGGCTGGTGTCGCCGCTCCCCGGCTCCACCTCCAGGGTCATCGACAGCTCGTCCGCCGTCGCTTGGAGGTCCTGGCGCAGGCTCTGGACGTCGTCGGGGGCCGTCACCAGCAGGCCGAGGATGAGCCGACGCCGCAGCACGATCTGCTCGAGGTCCACGACCTCGACCCCCGCCCTGCCCAGGGTCGCGAAGACCGCCGAGGTGACGCCGGGGCGCTCGCGGCCGGTCAGCGTGACCAGCAGGGTGTCGGGTCGGTGGGCCCGGTCCGGGGCGCTGTCAGAGGTGCTCATCGCGGCACGAGGCTATCGGTGGCCGCTCCCGTGCTCACGCGGGCGGCCAGACCTCGGGCGAGCAGGCCGCGACGAGGGCGCGTCGTGCCGCTGCCCCCAGCGGGAGGATCGGGTCGCGGTGCCGCAGGTCGGTGAGCCGGTCGGCGACCTCGGGGCGCCAGCGCGCCACGTCGAGCGCCGCGAGCGCGTCGGCGCTCCGGAGCAGCGCCGAGCGCAGGCCGCGGTCGGCCTCGCCGACGTCGGGCAGCTGCCGGCGTACGCCGCGGTGCGCGACCCACGTCGTGGTCGGCCCCACCCGCTCGGGCACCAGACCGACCGCGGACCCGTCCTGCAGCAGCACCACGACGGCCTCCCCGGCCTCGATCGCCGCGTGGTTCAGGTCGGGGGGCCCGCCCAGGCCGACCGGGTCGCCCTCGACGGGGAACGCCGCGCCGAACGAGGCGACCCCCTCGGCGCGCAGCCGCGCCAGGCCGCCGAGCAGGGTCTCGGAGACGTCCTCCGACCCGCCGAGCCCCAGGCCGGCCAGACCGGCGACGGCGTGGGTGACGTCGTCACCCACGACCTCGTCGAGCAGCAGGTCGGTGACCACGTGACCGGCCAGCCAGGCGGTGCCCCACCACGCGAGGCGTGCGGAGGCGGGCAGCGACGAGGTCACGGCGGCAGAGGCTACGCGCACGACCCCGGCGGGGGAGCGCCGACCGGGGTGGCGGCTCGTTAGGGTGACGCCATGGCTGCGGTTCTCGAGCTCGTCGACGTCACCGTGCGCCGTGGGGACTCCGTCCTCCTCGACCGGGTCAGCTGGACCGTGGAGGAGGACGAGCGCTGGGTGGTGCTAGGTCCCAACGGTGCGGGCAAGACGACCCTGCTCCAGATCGCCTCGGCGCAGCTGTTCCCCACCCAGGGGTCGGTGGAGGTGCTCGAGGAGCGGCTCGGGTCGGTCGACGTCTTCGAGCTGCGCCCGCGCATCGGCCTGACCAGCGCCGCGCTCGCCGAGCGGATCCCCCGGCACGAGACCGTCCACGACGTGGTGGTCTCGGCGGCGTACGGCGTGCTGGGCCGCTGGCGGGAGATGTACGACGACCTCGACCACGACCGTGCCGAGTCCCTGCTGCGCGAGCTCGGCGCCAAGCACCTGGCGCCGCGGACCTTCGGCACGCTGTCCGAGGGGGAGCGCAAGCGGGTCCAGATCGCGCGGGCGCTGATGAGCGACCCCGAGCTGCTGCTCCTCGACGAGCCCGCTGCCGGGCTCGACCTCGGCGGCCGCGAGGACCTCGTCTCGACGCTGTCGATGCTGGCCTACGACCCCGACTCGCCCGCGACGGTGCTGGTCTCCCACCACGTGGAGGAGATCCCGCCCGGGTTCACCCACGCGCTGATGCTGCGGCAGGGCCGTGTCGTGGCCGCCGGGTTGCTGGACCAGACGGTCACCGAGCAGAACCTGTCGGCGACCTTCGGCATGCCGTTGACCGTGAGCCACGACGAGGGCCGGTGGGCGGCGCGACGGCGCACCCGGGCCCGTTGACCGCCTTGTAGGGTCGGGTCATGGACTGGCTGAACGACCACGCGTGGGCCGCCTGGCTCGGGCTCGCCGCGATGTTCGGCGTGGCCGAGATGTTCAGCCTCGACCTCATCTTCCTGATGCTCGCCGTCGGTGCGATGGGCGGCGTGGTCGCCGGCGCCTTCGACGCACCGCTGGCCCTGCAGGTGCTCGTCGCGCTCGGTACGTCGCTGGCGACCCTCACCCTGCTCCGACCGCCCCTGGTGGCCCGCCTGCACGGTGGCCCCGACCTGCGGCTCGGCACCGGCAAGCTGATCGGCACCCAGGGCGTGGTCACCGCGCAGATCACCGGCACCGAGTCGGGCCGGGTCCGCCTGGCCGGGGACGTCTGGTCCGCCGCCCCCTACGACGAGCACCTCGTCATCGAGCCCGGCCAGACCGTCGAGGTGCTCGAGATCCGCGGTGCGACGGCGTACGTGCACCCGACCGGCGACCCGTTGCCGCCGGCGCCGCCGGTGCCCCCGGCCGGCCCCACCCCCTGACCCCCGACCGATCTCGGCGTTCCCGGGATCGCCCCCCCGTCCGTCCACACGAAGGAGCACCATGGGTCTCGCGATCCTGATCCTGCTCGCACTGATCTTCCTGTTCGTCCTGACCGTCCTGGCCAAGACGATCCGGATCGTGCCGCAGGCTCGGGCCGGCATCGTCGAGCGGTTCGGCAAGTACCGCACCACCCTCGACCCCGGCCTCAACGTCGTCGTGCCGTTCATCGACAAGGTCCGCTACGTGATCGACATGCGCGAGCAGGTCGTGAGCTTCCCGCCGCAGCCGGTGATCACCGAGGACAACCTCGTGGTCTCGATCGACACCGTCATCTACTTCCAGGTCACCGACCCGGTGGCGGCGACCTACGAGATCGCCAACTACATCCAGGCCATCGAGCAGCTGACGATGACCACGCTGCGCAACATCGTCGGTGGCATGGACCTCGAGGAGACGCTGACCTCGCGCGAGTCCATCAACGGCGGACTGCGCGGCGTCCTCGACGAGGCGACCGGCAAGTGGGGCGTGCGCGTCAACCGCGTGGAGATCAAGGGGATCGACCCGCCGCCGTCGATCAAGGACTCCATGGAGAAGCAGATGCGCGCCGACCGTGACAAGCGCGCGGCGATCCTCACCGCTGAGGGTGACCGGCAGTCGGCCATCCTCACCGCGGAGGGCAACAAGCAGTCCGCGATCCTCAACGCCGAGGGTGAGCGGGAGTCCTCGATCCTGCGCGCCCAGGCCGACCGTGAGGCCGCGATCCTGCGGGCCCAGGGTGAGGGGCAGGCCATCCAGACGGTCTTCCAGGCGATCCACGACGGCCGCCCCGACCAGTCGCTGCTGGCCTACCAGTACCTCCAGATGATGCCGCAGATCGCGCAGGGCGACGCCAACAAGGTGTGGATCGTGCCGAGCGAGATCGGCAAGGCGCTGGAGGGCCTCGGCTCGACGATGAACAACCTGCAGGGCATCCCGCAGGAGACCTCCGGCCCCGCCAAGCGGGTCGACATGGGTCCCAGCGAGCCGGCCGTCCCGGCCAGCGGGAAGTCCTCGGCCGACGACGCGGTCCAGGCCGCGATCAAGGAGGCCCAGGCGGCGGCCAACCCGCGCCGCGGCTCCGGTGGCTCCAGCGCCGCCGGTGGCACGGAGCAGTCGGGCCCCGCCGGCGGGGAGGACCCGCTCAGCTGAGCGCACCGGGACGCACGACGGCCCGCACCCCCAGGGGTGCGGGCCGTCGTCACGTCCGAGCGGTCAGCCCTTCTTCGCGGCCTTCTTGGCGCTCTTCCTCGCAGCCTTCTTGGCGGCCTTGGCCTCGGCCTTGGTGACCGTGGCCGCCTTCGACCCGCCGCGCACGACGAGGCCGAGCAGGCCGGAGAGCACCGCACCGCCGGCCACGCCGGTCATCATCATCCCGGCCTTGGCGTCGATGCCGTCGGCCTTCGGGCCGACGTAGCCGGCGTAGGCGTCGGCGCCGTCGACGCCCACACCGAGCAGCACCAGGCCGGTGCGGCCCTTGCCGGACGCCACGAGCGTCGCCGCGCCCAGCGCGATCTCGCGGGCACCGAAGAGACGGGTCATGAACGCGGTCTGCGGGTTCGCCGCCACGTCGAGGCCGAAGGCCTTGGTCACCATCGTCGGGTTGGCCACCGAGGCGGCGCCTATGATGATGCGGCCGAGGGAGAGTCCGGTCACAGGGTTCATGCAGCGACCATAGCGATGACGGCCAGCCGTGTGGGGGAGGTCCGCCCCGGTGCGGGTCAGTCGGCGACGTACGCCGCGTGCCACCGCTGGATCTCGGCGTAGACGCGGTCGCGCGCGGGTCGCCGCGACAGCACGACGTCGTGCCGGGCCCCGGGGACGGCGACGTAGGTGACGTGCGGGCCGACGGCCGTGGCCCAGCGGCGGATCTGCGGCACCTCCAGGACGACGTCGGACTCGTGGACGTCGTCGGTCATGTCGGTGGGCAGCGAGGAGCGGTCCGAGGACAGGACCAGCACCGGCGCGGGCACCTCCAGGCCCTGCTGCAGCCGGGCGTGGCCGTCGCGGATGGCGCGGAGCCAGCCGGCGTGGATCCGGAAGGACTCCAAGGGCTTCCAGTCCAGGTCGAAGTCCCACTCGCCGTCGTGGTCGCGGTGCAACGAGCGCCCGTAGAGACCGTTGACCTCCCGCTTGATCTCCTGCAGCGGCCGCCGCCGGCCGAGCTCCTTGAGCACGACCGTGCCGATGGTGCGCAGCAGGACGCTGCCCTGCAGGTCCAGCCACGGGGAGTTGAGGACCAGCCCGGCCAGCTGCGGGGGACGCCGGCGGTCGAGCCACAGCGGCAGGGTCAGGCCGCCGGTGGAGTGCGCCGAGGCGACGACGTGGTCGTGGTCGTCGCGGGAGGTGATGAGACCCCAGGCGGCGTCCAGCTCCTCGTCGTACGCGGCGAGGTCGGTGACGTGGTTGGCGGTCTGCCCCGGCAGCAGCGACCGGCCGTACTTGCGCAGGTCGAGGGCGTAGAAGTCGTAGCCGCGCTCGAGCCACCACGCGGCGTACTCGACCTGGAAGAAGTAGTCGGCGAACCCGTGCACGTGCAGCACGGCGCGGCCGGTGGGCCGGGCGGCACGCCGGGAGACCAGCGTCGCGACGACGGGCCCCTCCTCGTCGTGGCCGAGGTCGATGGTCTCCGCGAGCCAGGGCTCCCCGAGGACGTCGGTGCGCTGCGCGGGGTCGTGGTCCGGGCGAGGGGTCACGGCCTCATCCTGGCAGCAACGCGCTCACGGGTGCGCAGGGCCACCTCGGGGCGGTTGCTCGTGACCAGCCAGGCGCGTCCGGGACGCATCCAGTAGCGCAGCGAGCGCTCCGTGTCGACGGTCCACACCAGCAGCGGCAGCCCGCGGCGGCGGGCGTAGGCGGCCACGCCGAGGCGGGCCAGGGTGTGCTTGGCGACCACCAGGTTGGCGCGCGAGCCCGACAGGCGCAGGTGCGGCCGCAGCTCGGACCACCGGGTGCGGACCTGACGCACCACGGGGAGCCCCTTGACGCTGCGCCCCAGGGACAGCCCGACCAGCAGGTCCAGGCCCGCGGCGTCGGCCCAGTCCCTGACCGCACGGACCGAGGCGTCCTCCAGCGTGGTCACGACCAGGTTCTCGGGCCCCAGCACCTCCACGGCCCGGCGGGCGGCGCGCACCTCGTGGGTGGCGGCCGGGTCGCGGTAGGCGGCGTGGGGCGAGGTGAACTTGAGGTCGATGTGCGCCCGCCGGCGGCCGGCGAGGGCAGCGAGGACCTCGTCGTAGCGCAGCAGCGGACCGACCAGCTGCTCGAGGCGCGCGACGGTCAGGTCGCTCAGCGGCGTACGTCGCCCGTCGACCTCGATCTCGTGGTCGTGGAAGAGCACGAAGGTGTCGTCGGCACAGCGCTGCACGTCGAACTCCACGAAGTCGACGTCCAGGGAGAGCGCCCGCTCCAGCGCCGGTCGGGTGTTCTCGAGGTGCCGGTCCTCGCCGGCACCGCAGCGGTGCGCGCTGACCAGCACGGGCTCGGAGGTCCTGCGTCGCGACGGCACGGGCCGCCAGCCTAGTGCGGCGACACGGGTCGTCACGACCGAGCCACGCCCGACCCCCGCAGGGCCTAGGGTGCGACTCGTGCCCGACCGCCCCAGACCCAGCCACACGCTCGTGGGCGAGTGGCGCAGCGGCACCTCGCGCAGCCAGTGGACGGTGCTGGCGCTGCTGCTGGCGGCCGTGACGGTCTGCTTCGGGATCTCGCTGCCGTTCTACTCCGTGATGCCGGTCGGCACGTACTTCGTGTGGCTGGTCGTGGGGATGCTGCTGCTCAAGCACCGCCAGCTCACGGTGCTGGTGGCCTACACGGTGCTGGGCGCCCTCACGCTGGCGGTGGTGGACGGTCTGCACGACGGCCAGTTCGGCAGCGCCCGGGCCTCGGGCATGGCCGCGCTCGCGCTCGGCGGGGCGCTGATCCTCTACCAGTCGCGACACCAGCGCTCCGGCCTCCCGGTGCCGTTGGGCGGGGCGATGCTGGCGGACCTGCGCGACCGGCTCCAGCGCCAGGGCACGGTGCCCCCGTTGCCGGACGGCTGGCACTGCGAGACGGCGATGGTCGCCGCCCACGACGTGGGGTACGCCGGCGACTTCATGGTGGCCCGACTCGACGAGTCCCGCGGCCAGCTGGAGATGGTGCTCGTCGACGTGGTCGGCAAGGGGGTCGCGGCCGGGACGGACGCGCTGCAGTTCGCCGGTGCGCTCGGTGGACTCATCGGCGCGCTGCCCCCGGTGGCCCTGGTCGAGGCGGCCAACGACTTCCTGCTGCGCCAGGACTCCGACGAGACGTTCGCGACGGCGGTGCACGTGCTGGTGGACCTGCGCACCGGTGCCTACGAGCTGCACTCGGCCGGCCACCCGCCCGCGCTGGTGTGGGACCACATCGACCGGCACTGGGTCGCCGACTCCGCGCGGGGCACGGCCCTGGGGGTGCAGCCCCGCCCCGAGCTGCACCACAGCACGGGCGTGCTGCAGCCCGGCGACGGCCTGCTCTTCTACACCGACGGCGTGGTGGAGCGTCCCGGTCTCGACATCGACGCCGGCATCGACTGGCTGCGCGAGACCGCCCGCACCGCGGTGCTCGGCGGCTTCGAGGGCGCCGGACGGCGGGTGCTGCGCAAGGTGCGCCGCGGCGACGACGACCGCGCGGTCCTGGTCCTGCACCGTCGGTCGATGCGCTGAGCCCCGGGTCGCACCTCGGCTGCAGGCACGGGGGGAGCGCCCTGGCGGGTGTCGGCGACCGGTCATCGGGCACAGTGGGGCCGTGCCCCCCGCGTCCACGCCCCCGTCCCGACCTGCCCGCGCGCTGTCCGCTCTCCGCGGCGGGCTGCGGACGCCCCGGGGCGCATGGACCGGCGGTGCGCTCGTCCTCCTGGTCGCCGTGGTGCTCACCGTGGTCCTGCTGACCCGGGGTGAGGGCGGGCCCACCCCTGCTGCCCCGGCGCCCACGTCGCCCAGCAGCACCACGACGGGGCCACCCGGCGTCGACACGACCGAGGACGCGACGTACGCCTCCGCTCGACCGGGGTACCCCGACCGGCTGGTGGTTCCCGCGCTGGACGTCGACGCCCCGATCCGTCCGATCAGGGCGCCGGATCGCACCCTGGTGCCTCCCGCCGACCCCCAGGTCCTCGGCTGGTGGGCCGACGGCGCCCGGCCCGGGGCCGACACCGGCAGCGCCCTGGTGGTCGGGCACACGGTGCACACCGGCGGTGGCGCCCTCGACGACCTCGAGACCCTCGCGGAGGGTGACGAGGTCCTGGTGCACAGCCACCGTGGCTCGGGGGAAGAGGGCCCGGAGCGGACCGAGAGCTACGTGGTGCAGGACGTCGAGGTCTATCGCAAGGGCACCCTGGCCCGTCGCGCCGCCGACCTGTTCAGCCAGGAGGTCGACGGCCGCCTGGTGCTGCTCACCTGCGAGGACTGGGACGGCACCCGCTACCTCTCCAACGTGGTGGTCACCGCGGTGCCGGCCGCCGACGAGGACGACTCCGAGGGCACCGCCCGTGGCTGAGGACCCCGTGGTCGACGAGGCAGCGACGCTCGACCCGGCGGTGCTCGACCTGCTGCTCGCCGAGGCCGAGCGCGACCGCACCGGCGTCATCGCGACGCCGCCCGAGTGGGCGGCCGTGGTCTCGGTGGAGCGGGTGAGCCTGGTCAGCGGGGTGCACGACCCCGGGACGCTGCGGCTGCTCCTGCAGGGGCAGGCGGAGGGGGACGTGCTCGTCGAGGTGCAGCGGGCGTGGGCGCGGGTGGCCGACACGGTGCAGCGCAACCGCATGGGCCGCTCCCCGGACGCCGGTGCCTCGCACCGCGACGCGGGGCACCACTCGGTGACCACTGATGCCGAGCGTCTTCGTGCCGCACTGCGGGCAGCCCACCGGACCTTCGAGGCCGAGGCCTACTACCGCGCGAGGTACTCCGATCGCGGCGCGCGCTTCGCCGGCACCGACTCCGCGTGGCTCGTGACGCTGGGCGACCTGCCGACCGACGGGTGCCTCGGCCAGGTCGCCTGGCTCTCCCGGGTGCTCGCGACGCGTGGGATGCCGAGCTGGCTCCTCGAGCGCCACCTCGGCGACCTCGCCGCCGAGCTGGAGGCGGCCTGTGGTGCTGGTGCGGCGGGCACGCTGCCGGAGGCGGCCGCGCACCTGCGCAGCACCCGCGTGGCCGTCGCGGGAGATGACGACCTCACGCAGGCGGCGGACCGCCTGCGTGCGGAGACCGGGGCTGCCGAGCCGCTCGCGGGGGCGGCAGCACTGGTCCTGGCGGCTGGCGCGGACGTCGCTGCCGGCGTGACCGGCTCGTGGGCGCCGTGCGTGGACTGGCTGACCGACGCGGACCGGTGCGACCCCGACGCCGCGGCCTGGCTGCGGGCCGAAGCGGCACGGATCGCACCGGACGGCGGCGTCAGTGCTGGTAGGTCCCGTGGACGATCGCGCGCCCAGCGGTCTTGAAGACCAGGTTGAAGGACACGACCGCCGGGCTGGCGTCGGAGTCGACCCCGAGGGTCTCCTCGGTCACCGCGTGCACCACGAAGAAGTAGCGGTGCACCTGGTCGCCCTCGGGTGGGGCGGCACCCATGAACGCCTTCGGGCCGCCGTCGTTGCGGCACATGAAGGCCGACCCCGGGAGGTCGGCGTCCTCGGCGCCGAGGCCCGCGGGCAGCTCGGTGCAGTCGGCCGGCAGGTCGACCAGGACCCAGTGCCAGAAGCCGCTGGGGGTGGGTGCATCGGGGTCGAAGCAGGTCACGGTGTAGCTCTTCGTGCCCTCGGGGCCCGGCTCCCACGACAGGTGCGGTGAGGTGTTGCCCTCGGCGGCCACCTGCGCCGGGGCCAGCGGCTGGCCGTCGGTCACGTCGTCGCTGCGCACCGAGAAGGACGGCACGCTCGGCAGCAGGTCGTACGGGTTCGGGGTGACAGGTCGATCCAGGGACGTCATAGCGCGAACCTAGTCCGGCGCCGACACGTGGACCACCACCCGGGCAGTGCGATCGGGTCGCTCCGGCCGCGGGAGGATGGGGGCATGCTCGGAGACCACACGGACGCCCCGCCGTACCCCGTCGGACTGCGCCTGGCCGGACGCCGGGTCGTCGTGGTGGGCGGCGGCCACGTCGCCCAGCGCCGGGTACCCGCCCTCATCGGCGCGGGTGCGGACGTCCTGCTGGTCTCGCCCGAGGTGACTCCCGCCCTCGAGGGGCTGGCGGGGGAGGTCACCTGGGTCGAGCGCCGCTTCGAGCTCGCCGACCTCGAGGACGCGTGGTACGTCGTCGCGGCGACCGACGACCCGGAGACCAACGCGCTGGTCTCGGAGGAGTGCGAGCGCCGACGGATCTTCTGCGTCCGCGCCGACGACGCCGCCGGGGGGACGGCCTGGACCCCGGCGGTCGGTCGCCACGGCGGGCTCACCGTCGCGGTGCTGGCCAACCGGGAGCCCCGCAAGTCCGCCGGGGTCCGTGACGAGATCATGACGGCGCTCCGTGACGGCACCCTGACCGCACGCACCACCCTGGACACCACCGCCGGCGTGGTCCTGGTCGGTGGTGGTCCCGGCGACCCGGAGCTCGCCACGGTGGCCGCCCGGCACGCGCTCGCCTCGGCCGACGTCGTGGTGGCGGACCGGCTGGCGCCCCGCGAGCTGCTCGACGAGCTGCCCGCCCACGTCGAGCTCGTGGACGTGGCCAAGCTGCCCCGTGGACGCTCGGCCACCCAGGAGGCCATCAACGAGGTCATCGTCGCGCGTGCCCGGGAGGGCAAGCGGGTCGTGCGCTTCAAGGGCGGCGACGGCTTCGTCTTCGGTCGCGGCTACGAGGAGGTGCTGGCCTGCCAGGCCGCCGGGGTGCCCGTCACGGTCGTGCCCGGCCTCACCTCCTCGATCGCCGTGCCTGCGTCGGTGGGCATCCCCGTCACCCACCGGGGCGTGGCGCACGAGTTCACCGTCATCTCCGGGCACCTGCCGCCGGGTCACCCCGACTCGCTCGTCGCCTGGGACGCCGTCGCCCGGATGCGCGGCACCGTCGTGCTGCTCATGGCGGTCGAGAACGCCCCGGCCATCGCCGAGGCGCTGCTCGACGGAGGACGCGAGCCGACCACACCGGTGGCGGTCATCCAGGAGGGGACGATGCCGGGGGAGCGCACCGTGCTCTCCACGCTCGCCATGCTGGCCACCGACCTGGCCGAGCACGCTGTGCGGCCGCCGGCGATCATCGTCGTGGGGGACGTCGTCGGCGTCGCGCGCCCCGGTCACTACCGTTCGTGACGTGGCACGACTGATCGAGATCGACGACCCGGCCGACCCCAGGCTGGCCGACTACCGCGACCTGCGCGACGTCCAGCTGCGACGTGCCCTGGAGGCCGAGCACGGGCTCTTCCTCGCCGAGGGCGAGAAGGTCGTCCGCCGTGCGGTCGAGGGCGGCTTCGAGGCGCGGTCGTTCCTGATGGCGCCGCGGTGGCTCGACGGCCTCGCCGACGTCCTCGACGCCTCCGACGCGCCCTGCTACGTGCTGTCCGAGGCGCTCGCCGAGAGGGTGACCGGCTTCCACGTGCACCGTGGGGCGCTGGCCTCGCTGCACCGGCGCCCCGACCCCTCGCTGGAGTCGGTGATCGACGGGGCCCGCTTCGTGCTGGTCCTCGAGGACCTCGTCGACCACACCAACGTCGGTGCCGCCTTCCGCTCCGGTGCCGCCCTGGGCGTGGACGCCGTACTGCTCAGCCCCCGGTGCGCCGACCCGCTCTACCGCAGGGCCGTCAAGGTGGGCATGGGGGCGGTGTTCTCGCTGCCCTGGACCCGGGTGCCGGACTGGTACGACGCGCTGCCGACCTTGGCCGGCCACGGGTTCACCAGCGTGGCGCTGACCCTCGCGCCCGACGCCGTACCCCTGGAGGAGGCGGTGGCCGGCCTCGACCGGGTCGCCCTGGTGCTGGGCTCGGAGGGGCACGGGCTGACCTCGCGCTGGGAGCAGTCGGCCGACCGGCGGGCCATCATCCCGATGGCGGCCGGCATCGACTCGCTCAACGTCGCCGCCGCCGCAGCGGTCGCCTGCTACGTCACCGCGCGCCGCTGAGGTCGCCGCCGACGAGGCGTCCGGCTCAGCCCTCGGCGGGCCAGCCCGGCGGGAAGTCCTCGACCTGCTTGTCGTGCTCCTTGGTGAGCTTCTTGCGGGCCTTGGTCGAGAGCCGGTCGCCGAAGACCGTGCCGCGGGTGTGGTCGGTCTCGTGCTGCAGGCAGCGGGCGAGGAGCCCGTCGCCCTCGAAGGAGACGGGGGAGCCGTCGAGCCCCTGACCGGTGACCGAGGCCCGGTCGGGACGGGCGCACTCCACGAACGCGCCGGGGAAGGACAGGCAGCCCTCGTCGGCGGTGTCGAGGTTGCGCTCGGCCGCCTCGGGCAGCGTGAGCCGCGGGTTCACGACCACACCGGTCACGCGGACGTCGTCGTCGTCGGGGCAGTCGAAGACGAACACCTTGAGGTCCACACCCACCTGGTTGGCCGCCAGGCCCACGCCGTTCGCGGCGTACATCGTCGCGACCATGTCGCGGACGAGGGTCTGGAGCTCCTCGTCGAACGACGTCACCTCGCGGAGCTCGTGGTGCATGACGGGGGTGCCCCACCGGGTGATGGGACGGACCGATCCGCCGTCGGGCAGGGGACGGGAGCTGGGGTGTGACGCCACCGCCCCAACGTATCGCGGGGTGAATCGCCCCGAGTCGTGGACTCCGCCCTGTGACGTCGGATACCATCGGTACGCGTCACTGCAACTCACAGTTACAGTGGAGTCGTGCACCCCAGTGGTGCCGGCGGGAACCCGTCCCGACCCCCATCACACCAACGTCCCTGCCAAGGAGACACCGTGGCGAACCGACCAGACCCCATGGGCATCGGGCTCGCGGTGCTGAACCGCATCGCGAGCTCGCCGGCCATCGACAAGCTCGGCCTGCGCAAGGCCACCGAGCGCGCCGTCTACCAGGGAGCCAAGTCCGGCTTCCAGCTCGCGGCCAACGCCAACCGCACCTTCAAGCGCGTCAAGGGCTCGGGCACGCCGCAGCGCCTCGGCGCGACCCAGGACAGCGGCCTGTTCGACCTCACCCCGACCGAGGACCAGCAGATGATGGTCGACGTCATCGGCGAGTTCGCCGACGAGGTGCTGCGCCCCGGCGCCGAGGCCGCCGAGAAGGCCGACGACACCTCCAAGGAGGTGCTCGACCAGACCAGCGAGTTCGGCCTGACGCTGCTGAACGTCCCCGAGTCGCTCGGTGGTCTGTCCGAGGAGCGCTCCGTGGTCACCGGCGTCCTGGTCAACGAGGCGCTCGCCTACGGCGACATGGGCCAGGCCGTCGCCTGCCTCGCGCCGGCGTCCGTCGCCACCGCCATCTCGCTCTGGGGCACCGACGAGCAGCAGCAGACCTACCTGCCGGCGTTCACCGGTGACGACGTGCCCGCCGCGGCGCTCGCCGTGGCCGAGTCGCGACCGCTGTTCGACCCGTTCGAGCTGCAGACCACCGCCACCGCGACGGAGGGCGGCTACCGCCTCACCGGCGTCAAGTCCGCCGTCGTGCGCGGCACGGAGGCCGCGGCCTGACCCTGGCCGCCGACCCGTCCATGGGTCTGCGTGCCGCCGGGCTCACCAAGCTGAGCCTCGACGGCGCCGTCGTCCCGGAGACTGCGCTGCTGGGCACCGCCGACGACTACCGCGAGTGCGTGCGGCTGTCGCGCCTGGCGTGGTCGGCGCTCGCGGTCGGCACGGGTCGCGCCGTGCTCGACTACACCAAGGAGTACGTCAAGACCCGCGAGGCGTTCGGCGAGCCGATCGCCCACCGCCAGGCGGTCGCGTTCATGGTCGCCAACATCGCGATCGAGCTCGAGGGCATGCGCCTGGTCACCCTCAAGGCTGCGTCGCGGCACGAGCAGGGTCGCGACGCGTCCCGCGAGATCGCCCTCGCCCGCAAGCTCGCGGCCGAGTACGGCATGAAGATCGGCACCGACGGCGTCCAGCTGCTCGGTGGCCACGGCTTCGTCAAGGAGCACCCGGTGGAACGGTGGTACCGCGACCTGCGGGCCGTCGGCGTCCTGGAAGGAGCAGTCCTCGTCTGAGGACGGACACGAAGATGACGATCAACCTCGACACCCCCAAGAAGTTCCGCGGGTTCATCCAGCAGGCCCACGAGGTCGCTGACAACTTCCTGCGCGCGAACTCCCGCAAGTACGACCTCGCCGAGCACGCCTACCCCAAGGAGCTCGACCTCCTCGCCTCGTTGATCGACGGCATGGGCGACTCCGGCGCCGGACAGGGCGCCGGTGCCGCCGGCGTCCGCCGCAGCGAGGACGCCTCGGAGAAGGACAAGGGCAAGGTCAAGAACGGCACCAACCTCTCCTCCGTGCTCTCGATCATCGAGATGTGCTGGGGCGACGTCGGCCTGCTGCTCTCGATGCCGCGCCAGGGCCTGGGCAACTCCGCCATCGCGTCGGTGGCCACCGACGAGCAGCTGGAGAAGTTCAAGGGCACGTGGGCCGCCATGGCGATCACCGAGCCCGGCTGCGGCTCCGACTCCGCTGCCATCCGCACGACCGCCGTCAAGGACGGCGACGAGTACGTGCTCAACGGCGAGAAGATCTACGTGACGTCCGGCGAGCGTGCCGACTCCGTCGTGGTCTGGGCGACGCTCGACCCGAAGCTCGGCCGTGCGGCCATCAAGAGCTTCGTGGTGCCGAAGTCGCTGCCGGGCATCCGGGTCGAGCGGCTCGAGCACAAGCTCGGCATCCGCGCCTCCGACACGGCCGTGATCGTGCTCGACAACTGCCGCGTGCCGGCGGAGAACATCCTCGGCAACGAGGAGATCGACACCAAGCAGGGCTTCGCCGGCGCCATGGCGACCTTCGACAACACCCGCCCGCTCGTGCCCGGCATGGCCGTGGGCTGCGCCCGCGCGGCGCTCGAGCTCACGCGTGAGCTGCTCGAGGACGCCGGCGTCGTCATCGACTACGACCGTCCCGCGACGTCGCAGTCGTACGCGGCGGCGACCTACCTGCAGATGGAGGCCGACTACGAGGCAGCGCTGCTGCTGACCCTCGAGGCGGCGTGGCTGGCGGACAACCGCAAGCCCAACTCCATGGAGGCGTCGATGTCGAAGGCCAAGGCCGGCCGCGCCGGCAACGACATCACCCTGCGGTGCGTCGAGCTGGCCGGCAGCCTCGGCTACAGCGAGGGCGAGCTGCTCGAGAAGTGGTCGCGCGACTCCAAGATCCTCGACATCTTCGAGGGCACCCAGCAGATCCAGCAGCTGATCGTCGCGCGTCGCCTGCTGAACCTGTCGTCGGCGCAGCTGCGCTGAGGACCGACGCCCCCGACCGCAGCACCGTGCAGGCCCCGTCACCCCCAGGGTGGCGGGGCCTGCCCGCGTCGTCGGTGCGGTGTGGGGCGTACCCCTAGGATGTCGACATGACTGGGCAGCTGCCGCCGGACTTCGACGTCGACTACCAGCTGACGCGGCTCGTCCGCCAGGTCAGGGCTCGGTCGTTGCGTAACCTCGCGACCATCCACGACGACCTCGACTACAGCACGTTCGTGCTGCTCCTGGCCATCGTCGACGCGACGACGTCGAGCGGTGGCGTGCGCGCGTCGGACCTCGCCGACTCCCTGCACGTCCACAAGTCGACCGTCAGCCGTGCGGTCCGCATGCTGGAGGACGCCGGGCTCGTCGACCGGACCCCGCACCCGGAGGACGGTCGCGCGCACGTGCTGCGGGCCAGCGCCGAGGCCGTGCGTCGTGTCGACGCCTACCGCGAGGACTCCCACGCCGCCCTCGCCCGCGTGATCGAGGACTGGGAGCCCACCGAGCTGCGCACGTTCGCGCAGCTGCTGGCGCGACTCAACGACGCCTTCGGCACTGAGTGAGCACGACGCCTTCGGCACTGGGTGAGCGCCGGGCGAGCCGCAGTCCTCAGGGTCGCAGGAGCACCTTGACCGCGCGCCGCTCGTCCATGGCGCGGTAGGCCTCGGCGACGTCGTCGAGGCCGAGCTGCAGGTCGAACACGTCGCCCGGGGTGATCGCGCCCGAGACGACGTCGGGCAGGAGCTCGTCGAGGTAGTGGCGCACCGGCGCGACACCGCCGGCGAGGCCGGAGTTCGTGCCGAACATGACCGGCACGTTGAGCTCCACGCCGTGGGGGACGCCGACGTAGCCGACGGTGCCTCCGGGACGCAGGCTCTGGAACGCCTGCTTCATCGACTCCTTGGTGCCCACGCACTCCAGGACGCTGTCGGCGCCGATCCCGCCGAGGATCTCCTTGACCTCCGCGGCACCCTCCTTGCCCCGGGTCGCGACGACGTGGTCTGCGCCGAAGCGCCGCGCAAGCTCCTGGCGGGGCTCGTGGCGCGACATCGCCACGACCGTCTCCGCGCCAAGACGCTTCGCGGCGAGCACCGCGCTGAGGCCGACGGCGCCGTCGCCGACGACCGCCACGGTCGAGCCCGGACCTACGCGGGCGGAGACGGCGGCATGGTGACCGGTCGGGAACACGTCGCTGAGCGTCAGCAGGTGGGGGACGAGCGCGTCGTCGACCGGCTGGGGCACGCGCACCAGGGTGCCGTCGGCGAACGGCACGCGGACGAGCTCGGCCTGGGCGCCGTCGTAGCCGCCGCCGTTGACGCACGAGGTCTGCACACCCTTGCGGCAGACCGCGCAGGTGTTGTCGCTGTACAGGAACGGGGCGATGACGAACTCGCCCACGGCCACGTCGGCCACCGCCGAGCCCACCTGCTCGACCACGCCGACGAACTCGTGCCCGATACGACGCGGCTCCGGCTGGTCGCCGTTCGCACCGCGGTAGGGCCAGAGGTCGCTGCCACACACGCAGGCAGCCACGACGCGGACCACCGCGTCGGTGTCGTCCTGCACGACCGCGTCGGGCACGGTGTCGAGACGGATGTCGCCAGGGCTGTGGAGGACGGTCGCACGCATACGTCCTTCCTACCAGTGCGGGGGTGGGTGGGACGCAAGAATCTGCGTTCGTGCGCTGAGATCCCAAGGCTTCTGCGTTGGCTACGGGATCCCGTCGTGAACGCAGAAGCCTTGTCTCGTTCGCGCGAATCCACCGCCGGTCCCGCGAGAACGCAGATGCTTGCGTCCGACGCGGGCCGCAGCCCCGACGGAGCAGGTGTGGAAGGATCGGGGCATGACCTCCAAGCCTGAAGTGGACTTCATCGAGGGCCCCGCGCCCACCGAGCTGCAGATCAAGGACATCATCGTCGGCGACGGCCCCGAGGCCGTGCCCGGCGGCGTCGTCGACGTGCACTACGTGGGCGTCGAGTTCGACACCGGCGAGCAGTTCGACGCCTCCTGGGACCGCGGCCAGTCCGCGCGCTTCCCGCTCCCGCAGCTCATCGGCGCGTGGCAGCAGGGCATCCCCGGCATGAAGGTCGGCGGACGTCGCCAGCTGGTGTGCCCGCCCGAGCTGGCCTACGGACCCGCCGGCGGCGGACACCGTCTGTCGGGCAAGACCCTCGTCTTCATCATCGACCTGCTGGGCGTCGGCTGATCCGACCCCCACGAACCACGACGCCCCCGGACCCTCGGTCCGGGGGCGTCGTCGTGCTCGCGCCTCACACGCGCAGGTCGTCGAGCAGACGGCGCAGCCGCTTGACCGACACCGGTCGAGCCGTCCCGAGGTTCTGGGCGACCACGCTCACCCGGAGCTCCTCCAGGGCCCAGCGGACCTCCTGCACGTCGGCCGCGGCGCGACGCAGCGGGCTCAGGCCACCGGTGCGCTCGTGGAACTCCGCCTCGAGCTCGTGCACGCGCACCAGCTGCTCGGTGAGCGGCGTGGCGAGCCGTCGACGCGCGGCCTCGAGGTAGACCGGCAGGCGTCGCAGCTGCTCGACGCCCAGGTCGCGGACGAAGCCCGGTGCCACGAGCCAGCTCAGCTGCACGCGGACGTCCTCCGCCGGCTCGCCCGTGCCCTGCGGCTGGGCCTGGCCGAGCTTCTCCAGCGACCGCAGGACGTCGCGCAGCACACCCGCGGTGACGTCGTGGACGTCGGCCCTCACCCGTTCGCGCAGGGTCTGGAAGGCAGCCTCGTTCCACACCGGGCCCCCGTGGCGGGCCACCAGGTGGTCGAGGGCGGCGAGCCGAGCGTCGTCGAGCACGGCCGCCGCGTCGCCGTAGGGCGAGGAGGCCAGCAGCAGCTTCTGCCGCAGGTCGAGCGTGCGGCCGAGCGAGGGCGTCGTGGTCGGGGTCGAGAGGGCGAGCAGCCGACCCTGGCCGCGCACCATCGCGACCTGCTGCTCCTCGGGGGTGTCGAGCACGCGCAGCGCCACCGACGTCCCCTCGTCGACGAGCGCCGGGTACCCCACGACCTGCCCGGCCGGCACGGTCCGCTCGAGCGTGCCGACGTCCCACGTCGTGATCCCGGTCCGGGCCGACTCCGCGGCGACCACCTCGAGGTCGCGGCGGACGACGTCCTCCAGCTCGGTGCGCAGCGCGTCGAGGTCGCGACCCCGGGCCAGCTCGGCGCCGTCGTCGACCACGCGGAAGGTCACCTTCAGGTGGTCGGGGACGGCCGAGAGGTCGAAGTCGTCGGGGGAGACGAGCGTGCCGGTGCGCTGCCGGATGCCGCGCACCAGCTGCTCGAGCAGCGGACCGGCCGCGGGGTCGAGCTGCTCGACGAGCGCCGCCGCGTGGTCGGGCACGGGCACCAGCTCGCGACGCAGCCGCTTCGGCAGCGAGCGGACCAGCGCCACCACCAGCTCGTCGCGGTGCCCCGGCACGTTCCACAGGAACTCCGCGGGGTCGAGGGAGAGGAGGTCGTCGACCGGCACATCGACGACGACGCCGTCGCTCTCGGTGCCGGGCTCGAACGTGTACGTCACGCGGTACTCGGCCGACTCCGACGTCCAGGTCGTCGGGTAGTCGTGCTCGAGGTCGTCGACGTCGGCCAGCAGCATCGCCGGGTCGAGGTCGAGCAGGTCGGGCGTCTCGCGCGACGCCTTCTTCCACCAGCTGTCGAAGTGACGCACCGAGACGACGACGGCGGGCACCCGTGCGTCGTAGAACGCGAACAGCGTCTCGTCGTCGACCCGCAGGCCCCGGCGTCGGACGCGGTCCTCGACGGCCTCCGCCTCGCGGATCCGCAGGGCGTTGCGCTGCACGAAGGCGTGGCGCGTGCGCCACTCGCCCTGCACGAGAGCGTGCCGGACGAACAGCTCCCGCGCGAGGGCGGGGTCGTGCCGGCCGAGCGGCACGAGCCGGTCGACCACCAGGGGCACGCCGTAGAGCGTCACCCGCTCCTTCGCCATCGCCGCCCCGCGCCGCGCCGACCAGTGCGGCTCGGCGTACTGACGCTTCACCAGGTGCGCTGCGGCCTGCTCGACCCACTCGGGCTCGACCTTCGCGACGGTGCGCCCCCACAGCCGGCCGGTCTCGACGAGCTCGCCGGCCACGACCCACAGCGGCGGCTTGCGCGCGAGCGCCGACCCCGGGAACACCATGAAGCGCGCACCACGCGCGCCGAGGAACTCCTTGGAGTCGGCCTGCCGGACGCCGACGTGCGACAGCAGCCCGCTGAGCAGCGCCCGGTGCACGTCGGCCGGGTCGGCGCCGACCTTGCCCGGCTTCATGCCGAGGTCGCGCACGGTGCGGCGCAGCTGCGCATGCACGTCCTGCCACTCGCGGATGCGCAGCCAGTGCAGCATCTCGTCGCGGCAGAGCCGGCGGAAGGCGCTGCTGCTCAGCTCGTCGCGCTTCTCCTGCACGTACTGCCAGAGCACGAGCCAGGACAGGAAGTCCGAGTCGGGGCTGCGGAACCGCGCGTGCAGCTGGTCGGCGCGGGCCTGCTGCTCGGCCGGACGCTCCCGCGGGGCCTGGATCGACAGACCCGCGACGATGACGAGCACGTCGGCGAGGCACCCTTGACGGTCCGCCGCGAGGAGCATGCGGGCCATGCGCGGGTCGACGGGCAGACGCGACATCGTGCGCCCCAGCCGCGTGAGCCGGGGGCGGCGGTCGCGTCCCTCCTGCAGCGCCCCGAGCTCGGTCAGCAGCGCCCGGCCGTCGCCCACGGCGCGGCGGTCGGGTGCGTCGAGGAACGGGAAGTCCTCGACGTCGCCGAGGTCGAGCGACGCCATCTGCAGCAGCACCGACGCGAGGTTCGTGCGCAGGATCTCCGGGTCGGTGAACTCGGGGCGACCGTCGTGGTCCTCCTCGGCGTAGAGCCGGATGCAGATGCCGTCGGCCACGCGGCCGCAGCGCCCCGCGCGCTGGGCGGCGCTCGCGCGGGAGACAGGCTCGATCGGCAGCCGCTGGACCTTGAGGCGCTGGCTGTAGCGCGAGATGCGGGCGTAGCCGGTGTCGACGACGTACCGGATGCCGGGGACGGTCAGCGACGTCTCGGCGACGTTCGTGGCCAGTACGATGCGCCGTCCCGGGTGCGACGCGAAGATCTTCGCCTGGTCCTGCGCGGCGAGCCGGCCGTAGAGCGGCAGGACCTCCGTCTGGCGCCAGCGCAGGCCCTCGAGGTGGGCGGCGGCGTCACGGATCTCCCGCTCGCCGGACAGGAAGACGAGTACGTCGCCCTCGCGTGGCAGCTCACGGATGGCGGACTCGATGCCGTCGAGCATCCCGTCGTCCGGGTCGGTCAGCGGCCGGTAGCGCACCTCGACCGGGTAGGTACGCCCGCTCACCTCGATGACCGGCGCACCGTCGAACATCTCCGAGAAGCGCTCGACGTCGATCGTCGCCGACGTGTCGTGGTGGATCTCGCTGAGCAGCAGCCCGTCGGTGACCAGCCGGATCTGGGTGCTGTCGCTGGTGCGGTCGTCGAAGCGGACGGCGTAGCCGACCTCCCGCCCGAGCTCGACCTCGCACTCCTCGGCGATGCGGGCCGCGACCGACCGGGCGGCGATGCGTCGAGGCTGCGTGTGCACGATGCGCTCGCGGCCGAGCAGACGCGCGATCTTCGGCAGCTGGGTGGTCTTGCCCGACCCGGTCTCGCCGGCGACGACCACGACCTGGTGGTCGCGCAGCGCCGCGGCGATGTCGTCGGCGCGGTCGGCGATGGGCAGCCCCGGCGCGACCTCCACCTTCATCGTCGACGTCGTCATCGCAGCCCCAGCCGGTCGCCGAGGACGAGGACACCGACGAACGCGAACACGTCGAGCAGCGTATGGGCCACCACGAGGGGCGCGAGCCGCCGGGTGCGGTGGTACCAGTAGCCGAACACGAGCCCCATGAGCACGTTGCCGAGCGCCTGGCCGAAGCCCTGGTACAGGTGGTAGCTGCCCCGCAGCAGGGCGCTGGAGACGATGATCGTCGGGGTGCTCCACCCGATCTGACGCAGTCGGGTGAAGAGGTAGCCGATCATCACGACCTCCTCGAGCACGCCGTTCTGGAACGCGGCGAGCACGAGGACCAGGGCCGTCCACCAGTAGACCTGCTGGGGCACGGTGACCACGTCGGCCGTGACGCCGAGGGCCCGGCCGGCGAGGTAGACGCCGATGCCGGGCAGGCCGATGAGGGCGGTGAGGCCGACCCCCTCCAGGACGGTCCGCAGACGTCCCGCTCCGGTGAGCCCGAGACGGCGCAGGACGCCGGGGCCGTCGCCGGCCAGCAGGAACAGCGCGAGGCCGACGGGCACGAGCGCGAAGCCGATGCCCAGCAGCTGGTAGGTGACGTCGAGCCACTCGCGGTCGCTGCGCGAGGCGTTGAGGGTCGCGGTGGCGTCGCGCAGCGGGCCGCGCGTGAGTGCGGCGAGCAGGCTGAGCGCGGCGTAGACGGCCGACTGGCCGAGGGAGACGCCGAGGACGAGCCAGACCTCCAGGCGCAGTCGACGGCCGTCCGGCGCCGCCGCGCCCGTGGCAGGGATGCTCACAGGTCGTTCGTGGCGAACGTGTCGCACTGGTCGGCGCTGCCGCCGTCGTAGCCGGCGAGGAACCAGCGCTGGCGCTGCTCGCTCGAGCCGTGCGTCCAGGTGTCGGGGTCGACCGTGGCCCCGGCCGAGGCCTGGATGTGGTCGTCACCGACCGCGGCCGCGGCCGAGAGGGCGGAGCGGACGTCGGCCGGGGTCAGGGGCTCCAGCAGCGTGGTCCCGTCGGCGTCCTGCGTCGTGGCGGCGTGGTGCGCCCAGACGCCGGCGAGGCAGTCGGCCATCAGCTCCACGCGCACGCCACCACCGGTCGCGCCGCTGCCGGACTGCGCGCGGCCGAGGATCCCGAGGATCTGCTGGACGTGGTGCCCGTACTCGTGGGCGACGACGTACTCCTGCGCGAGCGCGCCGCCGTCGGCCCCGTAGCGGCTCGAGAGCAGGTCGAAGAAGCCGGTGTCGATGTAGATGCGCTCGTCCGACGGGCAGTAGAACGGCCCCGTGCTGCTCGAGGCGGTGCCGCAGGCCGACTGCGTCGCGCCGGAGAAGACGACCGTGCGGGCCGGGCGGTACTGGCGGCCGACGTCGGCGGGCAGGGCGTCGGTCCAGTAGTCCTGCACGCTGTTGACGGTGCCGACGACGCGGCAGACGTCGTCGCGGTTGGCGTCGGCGCCGGTGCGGCACTGGCTGAGGTCGACGGTGGAGTCCTCGCCCGCGGTCTGGACCTGGCTGGTGTCGAAGGGACTCTGGCCCCCGGTGAGGGCGCCCGGGTCGACCCCCAGGAAGATCGCGACGAGCGTGACGACGAGGGCGCCGATGCCGCCGCCGACCACGGCGCCGCCGCGCACGCGACCGCCGGTGACCCGGCTCGTGTCGAGGCGGGCGTCCTCGTTGAAGCTCATGCGCGGAGTCTACGCAGCGGACGTCACGTCGGCGCTGCGCAGCCGAGCCGCCCGGACTCACCTACGCTCGGGCCGTGAGCACCTCCGTGACCGAGCGCAACGCCGCTGCCGGCCCCGCCCTGTCGTCCGACCCGGCCGCCGACGAGGCCCGTCGCCGTGGCCTGCGCCGCATGCGCGTCGTGGCCACGTCGCTGCTCGTCGTCGCGGCCGTCGTGTTCCTCCTGACCCGTGAGCAGGGCGGCGCGTGGGGCTACGTCAACGCCGCGGCCGAGGCCGCCATGGTCGGCGCGATCGCCGACTGGTTCGCGGTCACGGCGCTGTTCCGGCACCCGCTCGGTCTGCCCATCCCGCACACCGCGATCATCCCGCGCCGCAAGGCCTCGCTCGGCGCCAGCCTGCAGGAGTTCGTGACCGAGAACTTCCTGCGCCCGGAGGTCGTGAAGGAGCGGCTCGACTCCGCCGAGCTCACGCGGCGTGCGGGCGTCTGGCTCGCCGAGGGCGACCACGCCGAGCGGCTCGTGCGTGAGGGGTCCAAGATCACCGCGCACGCGCTCACCCGCGTCAAGCGCGACGACGTCGCCGCCCTCGTGCGCGACGCCATCGTGCCGCGGCTCGTGGAGGAGCCGCTCGCGCCGGTGGCCGGCAAGCTGCTCGGCGACGTGCTCGCCGAGCGGGCGCACGTCGGCATGGTCGACCTGGTGCTCGACGAGCTGCACGCGTGGTTGCTCGAGAACGAGGACGAGGTGATGGCGCTGGTGGGGGAGCGTGCCCCCTGGTGGACGCCGCAGTGGGTCGACGAGCGGGTCGGCTCGCGGCTGCACCTCGAGGCGGTCACCTGGGTGCAGGAGATCCGTGACCAGCCCGAGCACCGCGCCCGCCGGGCGCTCGACGGCTGGCTCGGTCGTCTCGTCGACGACCTGCAGTCCGACGAGGCCACGCAGGAGCGCTTCGAGCGGCTCAAGAGCCGCATGCTGAACCAGCCCCAGGTCACGACGACGGGCGTGGCGATCTGGGACGCCCTGCGCCGCGCGCTGGTCGAGACCCTCCAGGACGAGGACGGCATGCTGCGCCGCCGTGCGCTGCAGGAGCTGCACGCGCTGGCCGACCGGCTGCAGCACGACACCGAGCTGCAGGCCCGTGGCGACCGGGTCGTCGCCGACGCCGGCGCCTACCTCGTCGAGCACTACGGGTCTGAGGTGGCCACGATCATCTCGGCCACCGTCGACCGCTGGGACGGCGTGGAGACCGCGCGCAAGGTCGAGCTGCACGTCGGGCGCGACCTGCAGTTCATCCGCATCAACGGGACCGTCGTCGGTGGCCTGGCCGGCCTCGTGATCCACACCCTCAGCCACCTCGTCTGAGCAGGGGGTGGGGTGCGCGGGTCGCGCAGCACCCCTGGTACAGTTCCTGACTGCACCACGGACCTCTACGAGGTCCACGTCCGGGTGGCGGAATAGGTAGACGCGCTAGCTTGAGGTGCTAGTGCCCGGTTACGGGCATGGGGGTTCAAGTCCCCCCTCGGACACGTTGAGGAGACCGGCCGCGAGGCCGGTCTCCTCTTGTCGTTCCTGGTGGCCTGCCGGTGCGACCCCGCACGTCCGGGCGCGGGTCTCTGCGCGCGATCACCCTGACGTGCGGCGCTCCCGCTCCGCGCGGGCGAGCATCGCCGTGGCCACCGACGCGGTGACCGAGCCGACCACGCCGATGCCGACGACCATGAGCACGACGGCGATGACACGACCCTGCGTCGTGACGGGGGAGTAGTCGCCGTAGCCGACGGTCGTGACGGTCACGCACGCCCACCAGAGCGCGTCGCCGAAGGACGTGATGGTCGCGTCGGGCGCGTCGCGCTCGGCCTGGAGGACGGCGAGCGAGGCGAGGCCGACCGACGCGACGGCGGCCCCCGACACGTAGACCAGCGTGCGGCCGGCCAGGCTCCCCGCGGCGGACCGGTCGAGGATCCGCAGCAGGGCCACGAGGCGCAGCAGCCGCAGCGGGCGGAGCATCGGCACCGCGATGAGTGCGACGTCGTACCAGTGACGCACCGCGTAGTCCCTCCGGTCGTCGGCGAGCCCCAGCCGCACGACGAAGTCGAGGGCGAACGCGGCCCAGACCGTCCAAGACACGGTCTCGAAGAACTCCCGCCACCCCCGGTCCAGGCGCGGGTCCAGGACCGGCCAGGCGTAGGCGACCAGGAAGGCCAGGGACAGCAGCAGCAGCGGGACCTCTGCGCGACGTTCCCAGCGCTCGACACGAGTCATGGCCACCATCCTGGGCCCAGCGCCGCGGTGGCGAAGAGCAGCCCTGTCAGCCGGACGCGCCCTCGGCCTCGGAGGCGTCGGGCGAGGACCCGCCGGGGGAGTGTCGGGGCGGGGGCGGCGCCTCCGTGCCCTGCCCGGCCGCCCGCCGCAGACGCTTGTCGCCATACATGTCGAGGTCGGCGTGCCGTAGCCCCTCGGGGCCGCCGGGTGCGACGCCCATGCTGAGCGTCACCTGCTCGGTGGCCGCCCACCACCGGCGCAGCTCCTCGAGCCGGCGCCGGGCCGACGCCTCGTCCTCGTCGAGGACCAGCACGAACTCGTCACCGCCCGTGCGGAAGACGTCGCCGGAGCCGTGGACGCTGCAGGCCAGCAGCGCACCCAGCCTGCGCAGGAGGTCGTCACCGGCGACGTGGCCGTGCGTGTCGTTGAACCGCTTGAAACCGTCGACGTCGATCACGGACACGGTGGAGCGCCCCGACGACGCCTCGAGGCGACACACGAGGTCGCGCCGGTTGAGCACGCCGGTGAGCGGGTCGGTCCGCGCCAGGCGCTCCAGCTCCGCCCGCTGCTCGTTCAGGTGCGTGATGAGGCGCGCGGGCAGCTCGGCGACGATCACCCACATGACGGCCGTCGCCGTGGTCCGCTGCAGCACAGGTCCCTCCAGCCCGCCCCACGCGACGACGAACGCAGGCACGGCCGGGACCAGCAGCCACAGCGAGCGCCACGGCGGCTGCGTGAGCCCCGCGAACACGAACGCCATGCTGATCAGCCCCGGCACCAGGCGCGCAGCGGCGGGCGTGTCGACCCCGACGAGGCCGTACAGCACGCACACGGCGGCAGGCCACAGCAGCAGCGTGAACCGACGCCGCCAGCAGCCGGACCGCAGGCAGACCATCAGCACCAGCGCGGCGAGCGGGGGAGCGACGAGCAGGGCCACCGGTGTCGGGCTGCCGGGCGGTGTGCTCGTCGCGGCCGTCACCGCCAGCACCACCGACTCGACGAACACCGCCACCGCGCCGCAGACGTGCCAGACCCGCAGGTCCCATGCGCCAGGACGCCGCCACGGCGGTCGTTCCGCCGGCCGTCCTCCTGTCGCTTCCCCCGATCGTCCGTCGCGCGCCCTCACGGATTCACGCGGTACACCCTGACGCTGTCGACGACGTAGTCGAAGGCGTCCTTGGTGTGCTGCTGGTCGGGCATGCCCCAGTAGGACGAGCCCACCTGCATGTTGAGCCGGATGTTGAACGGGCTGTCGAAGGCCGTGCGGGCCCACGGCACCTGCTCGATCGGGATCGTCGACAGCACCTGGTCGTCGTAGGTGAACTGCATGCAGTCCGGCGTCCAGTTGAAGCCGTAGGTGTGGAAGCCCTCGTACACGCCGGGCGTCCGCGTCGCCCAGTTCTGGTGCGCCCACGAGTACCACTCGCCGCGCTGCTTGCCCAGGTTGGTGTCCTCCCACAGCGTCGTCGTGTAGGAGCCGGCAGGGTTCCAGCGCTGTGTCGACTCGCCGCCGTAGGCCTCCATGACGTCGATCTCGCCGTTGGTGCGGTCACCGCGCAGCCAGAAGGCCGGCCAGAGCGCCCGCGAGCGGCCGGGCTCGACGGGGAGCCGAGCCCGCACCTCCCACCGTCCGTGCTGCTGGGCGAAGTGGCCGATCGTGTCGAGGTAGCCCGTGCTGACGGGACGCTCGCCGGAGGTGTCGCCGGCCGGGTCGGACCGGGCGGTGATGCGCAGGCGCCCGCCGCGCACCTCGACGGCGTCGGCCCGGATGCGGGCCTGGTCGAAGGACAGCGTCGTGTCGTCGCGGACCGTCCAGCGGTCGGGGTCGACGCGGGCGCCGGAGAACTCGTCGTGCCACGCGAGCCGACCCTGCGCAGGGTCGGAGAGGTCGAGCCGGTCGACGTCGCCGGTCCGGCAGGGCACCGCGTCGGCGGTCGGTGCGTCGGCACGGTCGCCTCCCGGCCCGACCAGCCGCACCGTCACGAGCAGACCCGCCACGAGGGCGAGCAGCACCACGACGAGCAGGACCCTGCGACGCACCCGGTGGCCTGCGGACGTCAGGCGCGGACGCCGGCGACGGCCTGCTGCGGGGCCACGACGCGGGCGTTGACGTCCTCGAGCTCGAGGTAGCTGGCCATGCAGGACGGGCAAGCCTCGAGGTGGACGTGGATGCGCTTCTGCTCGCGCATGCCGACGGTGCGCCGCACGAGCGACGCGAGCCGGGGACGCAGCTGACGGCACTCGTCGCTGGCCTCGACGCCGTCGGCGGCGACGTGCTGCGCGAGGTAGGCCTCGCGGAGCCCGGCGCGGGCGCGGTACACGAGCGCGGAGACGCCGTTGGCCGTGAGACCGAGCCGGTCGCTGACCTCGTGCGGCTTGAGTCCTTCGACGTCGAGGTACCAGAGCACCGTGCGCCAGCGCTCGGGCAGCGACGCGAAGGCGGACCGGACGAGGTCGCGCTCGAACGTGTCGAGCTGTCCGTGCCCGAACGGCACCGCGGTGTCGATCGTCGCGAGGTCGTCCGTCGGCTGGACGCGCTGGCGCAGCCGTCCCCGTCGGGCGGCCTCGTGGCGGACCGAGGTCAGCACGTACGCGCGGAAGGCACGCTCGGGACCGAGACCGCGGCGGAGCTGGCCGAGCACCTGGGCGAACGCCTCGGACACGGTGTCCTCGGCCTCGGTCGGTGCGCCGAGGCGCCGGGCGAGGCGCAGGGCCACGGGCCGGTACCGACGGAACAGCTCGGCATAGGCGTCGTCGTCGCCGTCCCGCGCGAGGGACAGCAGGTGCGCGTCGTCCAGCTCTACGCCGGACGCGCGCGCAGACATGCGCGATTCATCGATGGACATCTGAACTTTCCCCTGGATCGTTCCCCGCCCTCCACCGTGGTGACGGTCTCCGGCCGGGACTGCCCGCGTTCGTGACACAGGCAGTTGCAACTCGGCCATAGTAACCGGGTGAGACAGCGGGTCAATGGCTCAACTCACAGGCACGGACGCCCGCCCGCGGCGTCATGAACGAGGCCGTCGTCGCTCCCAGTGCATGACGTCCCGTACCCGAGGAGCTCCTGCATGCAGTCCGCACCACCTCAGCCCGCCCAGCTCAGTGAGCTCGCCGGCACCCTGCGCCGACGCTGGCGCGTGCTCGCGCTGGGTGCGGTGGTCGGCGTCCTGCTCGGCGTCCTCGCCTGGGTGCTGCTGCCCGTGACGTACACCGCCACCACGTCGGTGCGGGTCGTGCCGGTCGACGTCAGCCCCTCCAGCGGGTCGAGCCCGACGCTCGACGTCGCGACCGACGCCCAGCTGGTGACGTCCGGCGACGTGCTGACGGCTGCCGCCGACGACCTCGACACCTCGGCGGGTGCCCTGAGGAGGGGGGTGTCGGTGACGAACCCGCCCGACACGGCCGTCCTCGACATCGCCTACACGGCGTCGACGCCGCGGACAGCGGCGGCCGGGTCGCGTGCGGTGGCCGAGGCGTTCCTCACCGTGCGCGGCGAGGCCGCGGCCACGACGGTGCAGGAGCTGCAGGAGGCCACCTGGGACCGCATCGACATGCTCGAGGACTCGGCCGACCGCTACCCGAAGGACTCCCCCGCCCGTGAGTCGATCCTCACCGAGGCGAAGACGCTGGGCACCCGCGCCGCGGAGCTGGCGACGGTCGACACGTCGCCGGGCCGGGTGCTCGGCGCACCGGCCACCCCGTCCGCGCCGTCGTCGCTCGGCGTGCTGCCGCTCGGCGTGGCCGGCCTCGCGCTCGGCCTCCTCGTGGCCGTCCCGGTCGCGCTGACCCGTCGGGACCGCGCGCCGGATCCCGGCGTCATCGCCAGCCCGCAGGACCTCGGGACGGGGCAGGGCTCGGCGGTGCTCGACGGCACGGCCGACGCCAGCCCGGAGGACACCTGGGACGTCGCCGCGCTCATGCTCGACCTCCCGGCGACCGCGCCGGCCAACGGTCCCGTGACGCTCCTCGTCGACGGGTCCGTCGGCACCCAGTCGGGAGAGGGCCTGGCCGAGGCGCTGCGCCGCCGCGGCCTGCCCGTGCGGCACGTCGACGCGTCGGCCCTGCTCGAGAGCAAGATCGCGCGCGGCTGGCCCACGGACCGCAAGAAGGCGACCTGGACGGGCGAGCTCGTGGTCGTCGACTCCTCCGCGCTGGCCTCCGACGCCCTCGTCGCGACCCTTGGCACCCGTGTCGACCACGTGGTGCTGGCGCGGTCGGTCGACGACGACGCGGTCGCGGCACGTCGCGTGCGCAGCCTGCTGGCCGTGCAGGGCGTCGACGTCGCCCTGACGGTCCTGCTCCCGCGCCGCTGAGCAGCACCCGGGAGCGGCCCGGGCCCGGTGGGTCAGACGGCCCGGAGCCTGGCCAAAGCGACGAGGCCGAGCCGCTCGCGCGCCACGACGCCCACGACGACGTGGACGATGGCGACCACGGCGGTCGTGGTGACGGCCACCGTCCACGACGTGCCCCACAGCAGCAGCGCGAGCGCGCTCGGGACGAGGACGAGCACGACGGGCAGGGCGGCCGCCCAGAGGATCGGTCGCCACGGCGGGCGCACGCCCATCAACACCTGCACCTGGTAGCCCACGACGAGGGTGTCGACGACGATGGTCGCCGCCCAGGCGACGGCCGCGCCCTCGATGCCCCAGTGCGGGACGAGCAGCGCCAGCAGGAGGAGGTCGAGCACGAGCGCCCCGGTCTTGTCGGCGAGCTGCCAGCTGCTGCGCCCGGCCATGAGCAGCACGCTCTGGACGGCGCCCGCGGCGGTGGCCACCGCCATCGCAACCGCGAGGACGCGCAGCGACGTCGCGCCCGAGGTGAAGTCGGGGCCGAAGATCGAGAGCACGGGCTCGGCGAACACCGCCAGCACGGCGTAGAACGGCCAGGCCGCCCACACCATGGCGGCGGTGACGACGCCGTACAGACGTCCCACGAGCGCCGTGTCGCCGCGGGCCGACGCGCTGCTGATCGCCGGCCCGACGGCGATGCGCGCCGCCTGCTGCACGACCTCGCCCGCACGGGCGCAGCGCGTGACCACGGCGTACACGCCGGCCTCGGCCGGCGACGCGAGCACGCCGACGACCACGACGTCGGCCCACTCGAGGACGACCTCGACGCACGCTGTGGCCCCCCGTGCCGCGCTGAATCCCCAAAAGCCCGGGTAGGCGCGGCGCGGGGTCCGCGTGCGTGGGACGTGCCGCAGGGCGAGCGCGATGGCGACCACGAGCACGAGCGGCACCGGCAGCAACCACGCCGCCACAACCTCGCTGACTCCCCACCCGGCCAGGACGGCGACCCCGACCGCGACCACGCGACCGGCGGGCAGCAGGACGTTCTGCAGCAGCGGGTAGGTCAGCGTGTCGCCGGCACCGCGGGAGACCCCGAGGGCGAGGGCGGTCAGCGAGGCCAGGACGGCGAGCGGGACAGCGGCGACGACCACCGCGGGGGCCAGGCCGTCGGGCGCGGTCGCGAGCGCGAGGGGGACCCCCACGAGCACGACGAGCGCACCGCCGACCAGCACGGGTCCGACGGCGGTGCGTACCACCCAACCGGTGTCCTCGGCTCGACCCCGGGCCCGGGTCGCCGCGACGAACCGGACGAGTCCGGTGTCGGCGCCGAGCTCGGCCGTGTTGGCCACCACGACGAACACCGCGACCACCAGGAAGTACACGCCCGAGCCCTCGACGCCGAGGTGGCGGCCGACGAGGGCGGCGAGCACGAGGTTGACGACGGCGCCGAGCGCGCCACCCACCAGGTTGGCGACGGCGGCCGCGCCGAGGCCCGAGCGCGCTCCCGCCGTCGTCGGCCCTGCCACCGCCTCAGTCATCGGCGTCGAGACCGTAGCGCCGACGCAGCAGGACGGCGGCGACGAGGGCGATGGCGAGCAGCTGCACGATGTCGAGGCCGTAGACGACGATGGCCAGGCTCGAGACGACGAGAGTCGCGTGCAGGGCCACGTCGACGTCGTCGCGGCAGGCGCGGGTGCGCCACGTCGAGCCCCAGAGGAACAGCAGGAACAAGCCGAGCCCGACGAAGCCGAAGCTGAACATGAGGGTCCACACGTATCCCTGGGTGCCGACCGAGAGCGCCTGCTCGGCCGACGGGCGAGGGGCCCCGAAGCCGAGCAGCGGAGACTGCAGCGTCCGCTGGATGGTCTCGGCGTACAGGGTGAACCGGGCACCGTTGGACTGGCCGTACTCCTGCCGGACCTCGAACTGCGTGAGGAGGCCCTGCCACATCAGCACCGTGCCGGTGAGCAGCCCGAGCACGGCCAGGGCGACCACGGGAGCCGCGCGGTCGCGCAGGGCGTACCGGACGAGCACGTAGGCCCCGGCGAGCGCGAGGGCCGCGAACATGCCGCGGTTCGACGTCGCCATGGCCGGCACGACCATGACGCCCGCGCCCACGAGGATCGCGGCGCGCAGCAGCAACGACCGGGTGGAGAGGAAGCAGGCCAGCGCGACCGGGGTGAGGACGAGGATCGCGACGCCCCAGCTGTTCGCGTACGGGAACGGCGCGGACGGGCGGACGAAGGCCTCGGGGGCGCCCCACGGGTGCTGCACCTCGGCGAACGGCGGGAAGAAGAGGTCGCGGACGTAGGAGTTCTCGGCGATCGACCCGGGCAGCAGCATCCCCACCGGCGTCGTGAGGCGGGTCTCGGGCAGCAGCATGCCGAGCAGCCCGCCGACGATGACGAAGAACCACAGGAACGTCAGTCCGTGGACGATCCTGGCCCGGGTGAGCCGCGTGCGCGCCGCGACGGCGTAGACGAAGGCGATCGCGACGAAGGCCATGATCGCGAGGCGGAACGCGAAGCCGAGCAGGCGCGGTCCGGTGTCGATCATGACCGACGACGCGAGCATCCAGAGGCAGAGCCCGACGATCGCGCCGACGCCGGGGACCCAGATCGCGCACCGGCGCGCCAGCAGGAACCCGAGCATGACGAGCGCCAGGGTGACGGCTCCGGGCACGACGGTGACGCCGAGCAGCCACATGACGGGGAACCCCCAGAGCATGGTCAGCAGCGGCCAGGCAGGGAGCGGGTCGGGCGGCAGCCGCGGCGCGGGGACGGCGTCGGGAAGGCTGCTCGGTGCGGCGCCGGCCGCTCCGTCGACGGGCGGGGCCGCCGCGCTGGTCACAGCGCCCGCAGCGCCCGCAGGCGCCGCTGCAACGTCATGACCATCAGCAGGAGGTTGGCCGCGGCCAGGAGGCCGTAGCCGAGCAGGAAGAGGGGGGTGACCGGCCACAGCAGGAACACGAGGTTCTGCACGCCGACGTCGGCGGGGAGCTGCACCACCGACGACCAGCGTCCCGCGGCCGCGGCGCGTGCCCCGCGGTCGGGCACGAGCTGCTCGGCCAGGATCTGCGCGAAGAACCGCACCGACGCGACGAACGCGTAGCCGAGCGGCAGCAGGGCCCACGCGGGGTCGAGGTCGGTGTGCCGCAGGAGCGCCACGGCCACCACGAGGTGGACGGCAAGGGTGCGGGCGGCGTCGACGGTGTGGTCGAGCCACTCCCCCGCCCGCGACCCGCCGCCACGCAGCCGCGCCAGCTGGCCGTCGGCGGCGTCGAAGGCGAACGCGGCCTGCAGCAGCACCACCACCGCCACGGCCGGCAGGAGCGCGGGCGGAGCCGCCACCAGCACAAGGAGGGCGGCGACCACGAGGCCTGCGCTCACGGCGGTGACCTGGTCGGGCGTGGCGCCGACGCGGTGCGCGAGGGCCGCGACCCCGCGGCCGAGCCTGCGGTTGACCACCCGCATGTAGAAGGGCACGCCGGCACCGTCCTTCTGGGCCGCGGCAAGGTGGTCCCAGGAGGTGCGGACGTCGAGGGCGGTCACGGCGCGGACCTCAGCGCGACGCCACGACGGACGCGTCGAGGCTCGCGTTCGGCGTGGACCGGTAGTTGGAGTGAACCTCGGCGGTGACGACGTTGGTCCCGTCGCGCAGCGCCGACGACGGCAGGTCGACGCGCACGGGCGAGGCCGTCGCCGCCGTGGTGCTGGGCGCCGACGTGGCGTAGGTGGTCGACGTGAGTGACCCGCTGGGCAGGTTGACGCGCGCCACCTCGACCCCGTTCACGCGCACGAGCACGCCGTCGTCGGCGCGGGTGGTGAGCACGTAGCGGGTGAACGCGTCGACGTCGGCGAGGTCGAAGCCGGTCCGGTAGTAGGCGGTGACCGCCCGCCGGGTGCCCGCGGGCACGTCGACGTCGGTCGCGATCGAGCTCCCGCCCCAGCCGAGCGGCGCGGCTCCGCGCCGCCAGCCGGAGCTGTCGAAGCCGTCGCTAGTCCAGGCCGGGTCGACGGCGTTCGCGTCGTCGAACCAGTAGGCCCACGTGGCCCCCGCGGGGAGCACGGTGCTGCTCACCGTCGGACGCACGACCGACGTCGAGGCGGACCAGTTGCCCTGACCGTCGCTTGCGCGGACGAAGAACCGGTCGTCGACGTCGGAGCCGGGCACCTGGACGGACGTCGACGACGTCACGGCGACCACGCGGTCGTCGCGCAGGACCTCATAGCGCACCCCGGCGGTGGAGGACGGCGACCACGAGACCGTGGCCGTCGAGCCCTCCAGCGAGACCGCCGGGCCCGACGGTGCTGCAGGCGCCGTCGACGGTCGCTGCGCGAACCGCGCGAACCCGCCGGAGAACTGGTTGGAGCCGTTCTCGCGGACGCTCGTCTGGATCGACCCGCCGGCCCAGAGGGTGCCGTCGCTGGCCACCTCGACGGCCCAGACGCCGTAGCCGCCGCGCGACTTCCACTGCGGGGCGAACGTGCTCACGAACGCACCCGACGCCGCGTCCCACGCCCCGAGCAGCGAGATCTTGCCCGCCTGGCGCCAGGGCACCGGGTTCTGGCCGGTGGACCACGAGTCCCAGCTCGTCGTGCCCTCGAACACC